>Ga0233436_1002461_pt1 | contig 13218 bp, 12 predicted proteins | sample SI_122_August201_2_FD_182723 | JGI IMG/M metagenome (GOLD analysis project Ga0233436, IMG submission 182723) | Seawater microbial communities from Saanich Inlet, British Columbia, Canada - SI_122_August2016_150_MG | ecosystem: Environmental > Aquatic > Marine > Inlet | place: Canada: British... | reverse complement strand
TCAAGCACTAGTTTTGTTTTAAATGCTGAAGTGTAATTGGTTCGTTTTTTACTCATAATTTTTTACTCCGAATTGTTGGGTTAAGTTTAACTCGTTCGAAATAAAAAATCTTAGATTGTTGTCTTAATTTGTTGGGGTGTTATAGTTGTCTTGACCCTAAACTAATTTCCTTTATTTAGCTGTTTATAAATCATTTCAGCCTTAATCCAGTCATCGACAGTGTCTATATCTACAACCCTCCAATTTGGTATTATCATCCCAATACTATTTGAGTGCATTCTTTTTTGCCCTACCCAAGAAGATGCCTTACCCCAATAAAACTGTCCAGCATCATGAAATGCTTTTTCAAGATCTTGCGTTCTTGTTAGTTCGTATTCAGAAAAAAAAAATTCTAGTTCTATATTTTTTTTAAATTTTAACGCTCTCTGTATAGGATGTGTATATTCAGTCACTGGGTAAATATAATTAATATTTTTAGATTTTAAAATTTTAAGACTCTTAATGATATCTGCAGAATATATTAATGGCGCGCACGGGTAAGCACAACAAACATAGTCAGGATAATATCCTTCACTATTTAGCACAGAAATAGAATGCGCTATTACTGGAACTGTGGTGGTAAGATCATCAGACAAATCAACTGGTCTTTTTATAACTCTGTCCGCTCCATATTTTTTTGAAATTTTTGCTATATCGTCATCATCTGTTGACACGATAATTTTATCAAAAACTTTTGAATCTATTAACTCCCTAATAACCCATGAAATTACTGGTTTTCCTAAAAAATCTTTTATATTTTTTTTAGGTATTCTTTTACTACCACCCCTTGCTGGAATTAATGCAATATTCATGAATAATTTATTTATTTATTATAATAAAGTTATACAAAGCCTTTAAAATTAAGATATTTGACTTAATAACTGAGGAAAACCTTGGCTTATCCAGCCTTTTAAAAATAGGTAAATTTATTTCACAGTATTTATACCCTTTGGTAACACCAAATAATGCTAACTCTGTACCAATAGAATTATATGAATCAAATACGCCTTTATCTCTATACATTTTCATACTATATCCTTTCATTCCACACAAAGGATCATTCCACTTAAATTTCATCTTAGTATACAACCTAAAAACCCATTCAGAAAATCGTGCAGTATTTGGTCGCACTCCCAGTACCAGATCTACCTTATTTACTAATAATTGATGCTTATACTTCTTTAATGCTTTTGCTGGATGTTGTCCATCTGCATCAAAAGTAACAACTGCAAAAAACATTTTTTTATCGGCCTCTCTAAATCCAGTGTTAAGTGCAGCATCATAACCCAAATTATCACTATGCGAAACAACTAAAGCTCCTTCTTTACAAGCATTTTTTTTAGTATCATCAGTAGATGCATCATCAACAACAATAACATCGCCATACTCTATAACCGATCTAACAACCTGAGAAATGGTTTCTGATTCATTGTATGCAGGTATTATTATTGCTATTCTATATTGCTCCAAAACAAGCACTCGCCCTTCTTTAGATTATGTGTTATTTTTTTACCAACAATACTAGAAACATAACTAGGATCTATTGCGTTAATTGGGCAAGGTCTTAGAGCAATTATATCTTTTTCACCGATAACCGACCCTGCCTTTAAATATTTTCTTGTTCTTATTGACCTACGCTGTAAAATTGCAGTCTCCAATTCGTTATCTTCAATTTTTTTAACTCCACAGCCTAGTGCGAATTCTAACTCGCGAGTTTTTTCAACCATGTCAGTCCAACTTTCTGGATTCATAGAAAATACATGGTCAGGACCAACTCTTGAGTTATCATCAGTAAAATGTTTCTCTATTACTTTTGCACCCAAAGCAACTGCTCCAAGAACTGTTGTGCAACCAGGAGTGTGGTCGGAAAGACCAAGAATTACATTGGGATACATACTATGGTAGCTTTTTAATACATTAAGATTTATATACTTAAAGTTTTCTTTTTTTGCAGTGTAATTGGTATTACATTGCATTAAAACTACATCTGTATTTACATTAATTGCAGCATTTGTTGCATTACAGACATCGACAAAATTAGAGGCTCCAGTAGCTATGATAATAGGCTTTCCCTTAGAGGCCATGTGTTTAATTATATCAATCCAAGTAATATCGCCAGATCCAACCTTATACGCACTGACATATTCATCAACGTCATCTACTATCTCGATAGAATATGGAGAGGTGAAAAATGTAATTTCATTTTCATCGCAAGCTTCTTTTAAAATCCTAGTCCAACTTGATGGTATTGATGCATCTTTGTATACTTCGTACACAGTCTTTTTCCATTTCTTCTGATGAGACGCCTTTTTACCTAAATTTTTAAACCCATAATCACTAACAATTGTTTCCGCATTAAAGTGCTGAAATTTAACAGCATTAGCACCACACTCTTCTGCTAGTTTTATTAGTTTTATAGCTCTATTAATATCCCCATCATGATTTGCTGCAATATCGGCAATAAAATATGTTGGAAAACCTTCTCCAATCACTGTATTGTTTATTTTTATAGTGTTTGAGTATCTATTCATACTGGCTCTTTAATAGTTTAATTTCATCCAATAAAGAAGGAAACTTATAGTTATAATCTCTCTCAAACTTACTGCAATCCATCCTCATATCATGTGGTCGTTTTGCCAATAAATTTGATTCGTCAATACAGAATGGTTTTAAATATTCAGTAGATATTTCAAATTTGCTAGCAATAGCAATAGCAAAATCTGACTTACTCATACCATTATTTGACCCTATATTATACAATCCAAAAATCTCTTTCTCAATTGTCATTTTAATTACAACCAGCAATCTATTAATCAGTAGTGGATTAAATAATACATTATTAAAAACTTGTATATGTTCTTTGTTGGTTAATGATGAAACTATCCAATCACTAAAACTACACCTTCCTTTTTTTTTACTTATTCCAAAAAAATTAGTTCTCAATATTACACTATTAACTCGAGAAGCAAATAATTCACCTGCAAACTTTGAAGACGCATAATGATTTAATATATTGACATTATTCTCTTTATGGGGTCCAATATTATTGTAAACATGGTCAGTTGACAACTGAACTAAAATACACTTACTGGATGTTTTTTTTATCCAGGATGTAATATTTTTTACAATAAAAGTATTGACTGCATATGCAATATTAGGATGTTTCTCACAACCATCAACATCTGTATAAGCAGCTAAATTTACAATAACATCTGGCTTGAATTTATCAAACACATTATATGCATCAATTTCAACACTTAAATCTGCAGTATATTCGGAGGTATTAGATGTACCACTCTTACCAACAATATAACCATATTGAATTAGATAAGGAACCAATGAACATCCAAGCATTCCATTAGCACCTGTTACAAGTACTCTCTTATTTTTCATAAAAGTATAACAAATAGTAAAAAATTATTATTTATTGTACGGCCTAATTAATGGTGGGGTCTTTAAAAAAGTATAAAGGTCAATACTTAATATATTAATAAAAAAATGAAAAACCTCTGTTATATTAGATGCCCAAATACTTCCAACTGGCATTTTATACTCTTTTATAATGTTGTTTTCTATTGCTTTTCCAATTATTTCTTTTATTTCTTTCCTGTCTTTATCCCAAATTATGTCTGCATCTTTATACATTACATTCATGTAATACTCCTCATACACAATGTCCTTACCTCTCATGATAGGATGTATAAACTCCTTAGTATATCGATACGGAACTCCAATAAAGTTTTCGGCATAATGTATTATCGATAACGCTCTACTTGGATGTAACCCAACATGTAGCATTATAATATCTTTTTTATCAATCATACGTGACCAAACTGAATTGTAGGCAAAAGCATGTTTAGATACATTAGTGGTTAGTTCGCTCGCACACTTTCCAAGAGCTGTTAGAGACCAAAACGGGTGCATACTGCGAACTGATTCACCCTTAATTCTGATATATTCAGAAAAAGCCCCCATTTGATAACTATTTGTATTGTCAATATCAAAAGGAGTTTTTGTATTACAAAGATTTAAAGACGCTGTTGGCACAATTATCGTACCATCATCACCTATAAGCTCTTTTATAGCGTTGTAATGAGCATCTAGAGTTTGTACAGGAACACTGTAAGACCCCAGCCCTCTTAGCGCTGAAACAACGTACACAGCACTTCCATTACCAACCCCAAGGGCTGAATAAGCATCAATCAGGTCAGTATAAGAATAATTCACTCAAACTTATTTCCGTATTCAGACATTAACCTATCAACAATAATCTTTGCCGAATTAATAGATAATAAAGATGACTTTATTTGATCTTTATATTCCTCAAGATTAAATGACGCATTTAACTGCGCATTCCTTAATGATATTTTTGATAGCAATAATACTTCATGCCCAATATAGCCTGAAGTTATGTTTTTAATTGATCTTTCAACTTCAGAAAAATTACTAACCTGAAAAACTGAAGGTAGTTCATTTATAGCTTGGTGCATACCAAAGCTAATAACCGGCTTATTACTATAAACTGCTTCAACTCCTACAGTTCCAGTTATTGTCGCCACTATATCAGATGCATTAATCCACTCTTGACTATCTATTTCAGAATTTGCAATATAAACATTGCCAATTTGCAACATCTGCTTGTAAAAACTATTACTCCTCACAGCATAGCAAAATGGCTGCTCTTTTAACACCAGTACATAATTACATGGTAAATTTTTACTGATAAGATGAATTGCTTCCGCAATGTTTCCAAATTCTGGCGATAAATTCAGCAAAGATTGCTCGGGCTCTAAATGTAACGGAAAATATACTATCTTATAATTTTCCAACATTGACGGAGTTGCGCCAATTTTTCTTAAAAATTTATAGTTATAAACACTGTTAAACGCTGTTGGAACCCATGAAAAATAATCATATCCACTGCTATCTTTTGTTCTAAGTAGGATTTTCTTGACTTCATTTAGTGCAAGATAATAGGCATGTTTAAATGCATATCTATATGTATATTTAGCCTTACTATTTAATAATTTTGTTGTTCCCTCTGGAATAAAATCATATGATAATTCTGAATTATCTGTAAATTCAGAATTAGTTATATTATCTTTAATAGCCTTAATGAAAGAACTACTGGAATTATATCCATCATCACTCCACATAAACCGATCTCCATATTTCACTGGAACAAGTGAAAAAGTACTAATATTGTTAGTATTTGCTATAAATAATGGTATCCTATCAATCCATTTTTGTATATAGATATCTTGATTATCTAAAATATTTATCCATTTTAAAATTTCAGAAACTACAAATATCATCTTCTTTTTATAACTCCACCTCGATCTTCCTAATACTGGAAACTTACCTATATTAACTAAATAACCACGACCAAAATCTCTTTTGGATGCCATTATTGATGAAATGTTTATGTTGTACTCTTTTTCAATTTTTAAAGCAATATCCATAACTGAATTTTCGTCCACACTAACATCTATAGAGGAAAAATTTAATATATTTGCACTTTCATATTTTTTTTTTACTTCATTTTCTGCATAAGCATTGCTAACAATAAACGTAACATTATGTAAATATTCTTCGGCTAAAACGTGGCCAATAGAAATATTTAGACCTTTATTTTCACTTCCTACAAAAATTGTAATATTTTTCATCTTAAATTATGTGTGTATATTGACTCTAATAGTTATTTATTTAAAAAATAGCCATATCATTATTTAATGCACTACAATAGAAATTTTTGATTTCTTTGCAAGAATGAAGGACAAACTCTAGACTTATTGCCAGAAACATTATAATGCCCTTCTGGTAAAGTAGATTTGAACTTATGCCACAACCAGTTATCTTTATCAGAAAAGACTAATTCACCATCAACAAACGAGTTCATGTCCATAATTGCATTCAACAGTTCATCGCTATCATTATCTACAACTTCCAGCCCATTATCATGATAGAACCTATCACTAAAGTATTTTTTTCTATCAATACTAAACATTTCTTTAAAAGTCATATAACGCTTTTCTTTTTTAATCCATAATTTTTTCGGTATCCACATATCTCTGCTACTCATAGTAGAATCATAAACTGGGATAAAGTTAACTCCAAGAATAGGCGTGTTAAACAAATATGGAGTACCCCAAATGCCTGACGTACTACCAACAAAAAACTTACATTTAGAAATAATATATATGTCCATAAATTCACTCCTAAAACTATTGGAGTAATCCACAATGTAATCTTTCTTATTAATATTTTCAATTGAGAATTGATCAGCCCCCATTCTAAATGTCTGCATACCTTTGCTATTTAGATATTCACATGAGCTAAACAAGTCTTCAAAATTAGAATTTCTAAAATTATGACCACCAATATCACCATAATTAGTTCCTTTTAGGTTCGACCCATAAGCATTATCTCTAGTATGCATTGCAACAAATATAGATTTTTCATCAATGCTATTTTCATTCAATATTTTTTTACCAAGATTACTCTCATCGCTTGTTAAGCTACAGAAGCTAACATTTCTATTATAGGCAGATTCTCTAGATGTGTATTGAGGCATACTAGTTAAAAAATAACCCGCACTATAAAACTCTTGTACATTATTATTTTCAGATTTTTTATGAATCTTTATTAATTTCAACTTAAATAAAAAATACAAGAAAAGTATAAAATATTTATTACTTGTATACTTAATACAGTTCTCATCAAGACTTCTCAACACCACCTCTAACAAAAATTTATTTGCAATAGGTCGTCTATGCCCCCCCTTTACAAAAACATCATCAGATGGAATCAATATAACAACATTAGGTAAATTAGACCTATAATAATCCACATATTCAAGCAGATTAAATGAATATTGTGCAATTTTAACTATTGGAAAAAAAGTATATTTACTAAATATTCCCATACTAATTATTTATCCATTATTTTATTATTAGATTGTCTAAATCGTTTATTGTATATTTGTTATATAAAATTAATATGCTGAGGCGGTACTTTTCCAGAGACGTCATCAAGTTCAATATCGTGTTCAACTAAATCATTTAATGTCTCATTAACTTTATCCTGCAAACACAGTGTTGCACACTCTTTACGTGCATCAAATCTATCAGATGCCAAGTATGACATGACTTCATGATACTTATCGCTTCGCCATATATCTAAAAACCTCTCATCTTTTATATCACCAATATGAAGCCCTTTATATCTATCATGGAAAAAAGAACCACACGGTGCAACAATTCCAGTGCCAGACATCTGTAAAAGCAAAGGTGTCCCAAAACACTTTGAGTACTTTCTATCGCGCCCAGTCATAAGTTTCGACCATTTTGCTTGAACAGAATAGTCTTTGGTTGAAAGCGCCTCGGCAGTCTTTAATAATTCTACTGCCAAAGGTGAGCGGTACCAATCATAATCAACACCTAATCTCCCTTTTTCATCATCACTACAGTGTTTAATGACAGTGTAATCCACTCCAAGCTCTCTACCAATTTTAGCAAGTGGAATAACTTGATCTGCATATTCTGGCATAAGAACCATTTGCAAGCCTATAGTTATGTTGGATTTTTTTTCTTTTTTAATTCTTACTAATTTTTTAACTATCTCTAAAACCTTATGGTAATTTTTGATAGATGTTCCCATAATTTGCGCATATGCTTCTGGCTCTGCTGCGTTAATATTAATTCTTAAATAAGTAAGTTTTTCTACAATTTCGGGTAATTTATCATCTTGTAGTTTTATTCCATTTGTACCCGAAGCAACATCAATACCAACATCATAACATTTATCAATAAATTTATAAAAATCAGGGTTCTCTGTACTCTCACCATCACTAACTAAACTAATCGCCTTTACACCCTCTCCAGGCTTATGACCGATTTCAACACAATCATCAATAAACTGCTCGTACACCTTCCATGGAACGGGAGATGATGGATTTTGCTGCAAACCTGCATAGCAAAATGTACACGCATACGAGCACTTTTGTGTCAACGCCATGTCAATTGTAATTGGTGCAACCCTTTCTCCAGATTTCCAAGCTTCAACTCTTTCTTTATGAAAGGCTATTTTTGTAGTATCAAGATGGAAATTAGCCCTTGGATCTATATTAAAATCTAATAATTCTGACTTCTTAATTTCATCAAGTTGAGAACGTAAGATTCTGTCTACTACATCTTGCCCTCTTGACATATAGTCAATCTCTTTTCTTAACTTTTCTTTTACAATCACAACATTTATTCCTTAATTAATTAAATTTATTATTTTTAACACGAGCGGTTGTATAACTTCATACTCTACAACGCCTTCTAATCTAGAAGAATTAATAGTGTCAACAATACTGTTAATTTCACTTACACTCTCTTTATTTGCATCATTTATAACATTATTAAAGTTTTCACTACTAAAATATACCTCGTAACGTGGTACCTCCCTATGAAGAAAACTTCGTTTTGCTAAATGTCGAGTTCTAGATGGCTCATCATTCTCTATACTCTCAATAAAATTAATCACACTTCCCAACGCTAGAATATAGTCTCTACTAATATTACTATTTTTTGATACATTGGGAATTTCTTTTTTACTCATATCCCTAAAACTTAATATTGTTATTTAATTCTGACTTAGGGAGATGTGGGTACATATCTTCTAGAGGCCTTCCAAAGGACAGTTTTGGTAATATTTCTTGATTTGGTTTTATAGAAACATTACATATAATTGGCCCACTACTATATGCCAATACATATTCAATCACCTCTTTTAATTCATTGTGTTCACTTACTGTTTTAGTTTTGATATTGTAAGCTTGTGCAATTTTTATAAAATCAGGGGATGAAACCCCGGATTCAATATCTGAACATACATATTTAGAATTTAACCAAGTTGATTGGGTTTGTTTAATAATGCCATATTCTTTATTATTTAAAATAAATATTTTAATAGGTAAATTTTGTAGCTCTAACGTGCCCAATTCTTGAATGTTCATATTAAGCCCTCCATCTCCTGTTATGCATATAACATCGCGATCAGGCTGAACTAACTTACTTCCTATTGCCGCAGAAAGTGCATAACCCATTGGAGAATGATTGAATGCTGAAAACAGCTGTTGCGAGACTTTTGGCTCATAGCCTTGCATTGTCCAAGTAAGGTTGCCACCAGCATCTGGAATAATAATACTATTCTTTCGTGTCATTTTTGACAACAAATCCATAAACACATAAGGATTCACATAGTCTTTCTCATTAAAATATTCAGGCAAACAAATAGGATATTTACTCTTCCAAATATTAATTCTATTTTTCCATTCTGAAATATCTCCGATAGAAAAATCTTCTTGTAATACTTGATCAAAGAAAGTGTTTAAGTCGGTGTTGATTGGCAGATCTACAATTAAACCGTTTTCCTTATCAATTTCAGATTGATCAATATCAACCATAACCTTAAATGAGCCTGTTGAAAATGTTGCAGCATTGGAGCCCGTCATATGTGTATCAAGCCTACTACCAAGACTAATAAGCAAATCACAGCTTTGTACTGCAAAATTACCTGGGCGATTTGCAGATACACCAAAACTTCCTATCAACTGCACAAAATCACTCTCAAACATATCAACTGTAGACCATGTTGTAACAATGGGAATATCAACTTTCTTAATAAACTTAATGACTTGCTTTTCTGTATTTGAAAGCTTTACCCCTGATCCAACAACAATTAAAGGGCGTTTAGATTTTTTTATAACGCTCTTTAATTTTTCAATATCTGAAATAGTTAGTACGCTAACCTCCTCTTGTACGTCTACGTCAGGAGTAAAACCCACAAGCGTTTCTGGATCAATTTCCGCTCTTTGAATGTCGTCGGGTAAATCCAGTAGTACTGGACCAGGCCTACCATTTAATGCCTCCCACCATAAGCGCTCTAATACATATTTAACCTCACTTGGGTCTGTTAAACAGGTTGCATATTTTGTATAACTTTCTACTGATTTTACAACTTCCATTTCTTGAAAGCCAACTTGTCTTGCCTTTCTTTTATTTTTTAAATGCCCAGTAACAACTTGTCCAGTTATGTATATAGCTGGAATAGAATCATAATATGCGCATGCAATACCCTGAATTAAATTAACAAACCCAGGGCCACTGGTTGCAATTGCCAATCCTGGCTTCTTAGTCACCCTGTAATGAGCTTCTGCCGCTATTGATGCACCTTGTTCATTAACAAAAGGAGTTAATTTAAAGTTATTTTTCTGATTTAAACTATCCAGAATATGAACAACAGACCCGCCATTACCAACAAAAGCATGTTCTGTTCTTTGCGATATAAAATCTGCAATATAATCTGATAACTTCATAGATAAGAAATCCTTAACATAAACTTATTTTCCTGCTGATAAGAATTTACTTAGCCTATCGAGCATTATTTCTATATTTTCTACAGAATTTACATAACAAAAGCGAAGATACCCTTCTCCTTGTTTGCCAAATACTGGTCCAGGAGATGAGGCTATACCAACTTTTTCTAGCAACTTAGAAGCCAAATCTCTACTACTATACCCAGTTTGAATTATATTTGGAAAAGCATAAAAAGCACCTTTTGGTTTATAGCATTGTATTCCAGGAATGCTATTTAATCCATCTACCATTATATCTCTTCTGTGTCTATATTCCTCAAGCATTTTATTTACATAAATACTGCTTCTTTCGCTTAACGCCTCTATTCCTGCCTTTTGAAGAAATTCAGGAACACAAGAGAGTTGCGTTTCTTGCAACATAGCAACTCTTTCAGCTACATGACTTGGAGCAGTCAAAACCCCTAGTCTCCATCCAGTCATTGCATACGCTTTGGAAAATCCATTAACTAAGATTGTGTTAGTTTTACAATGATCAAACTCTGATGGAGAGAAAAAATCCTCTCCATCGGGATATACCATACGTGCATAAATTTCATCACTTAATATATACAGATTATTTTTGAGAGCAATATTATATATTTCTTGCCATAATTTTTTCCCAACAACACCACCGGTAGGATTAGAGGGTGAATTCACAATAATCATCTTTGTTTTTGAGGTTATGGCTTTTTTTATATCGTCTGCTCTCATAGTAAAGCCATCTTCCTCTCTAAGTTTTACTGGAATTGCTTTTATACCGAGAAAATCTAAAATTGAATAATAGCTAACAAAACCTGGATCCGGTACTATAACTTCATCCCCTGGATTTACCGTACATGCAATTGCATAATATATTTGAACATTTGCCCCAGAAGTAACAACTAGTTGATCAATGCCTGGGGTAAATCCTCTTGACTTTTCTGTTACTTTTTGCGCCATTACTTTTAATTCATGTAAACCAGATGAGGGTGTGTAATGCGTGTCTCCCCCACGCAATGATTTACAAGCAGCCTCAACTATATTTTCTGGAGTCGAAAAATCCGGATCGCCCAACTCAAAATGAAGAATATCCATACCAGATTTTTCTAATTCATTGGCCTTTGCAAGAATTTGAAACATTTCTTGCCCTTTAATTCTTCTAGATGCTTTTGAAAGTGGCAGCATAAGTTTCTTTATATAAAATTAATATGCTCTATTGTTTGATGGTCAATAGCATCAATATATCTGTTAACTTCATCCATCCTACAATTAAGGCGACATTCTGAAATATCAAGATCATGTTTTACAAACTCAAAATTCTTTTTGCGTTTATCACCTTCCCATATTTCCAGAAATGAATTATCGTTTATATTGCCTAAATCAAAGCGATCATCTAATAAATATGCACTACAACTAAACACCCTTCCATCAGCCATAACATATGCCCATAAATTTGGCGTTGCATAGCATTTCTTGTAGCGCTGCTCATCTCCTTCTATATATTTTTTCATTGTATGGCCACGAAAAATTACCTGAAAATTATCAGAAGACATGTTGGTAAATTTTTTCTCATAATGAGCATATTTCGTATAGTCCACGCCTTCGTACTTATGGGTAAGGCTAAACTTATGTTGTGAGTATGGCTTTATTACTAGATAGTCTAATCCTATTTCATCCCGACACACTCTAGCCAGTTCATCCATTTCATCAACATTTTCAGGCAATAACATTGACTGAGCACCTAGAACAACATCAAGATTATGTTTTTTTCGATAATCAACCATTGCCTTTAAATTCTTAATTGCCTTTTCAAAATCACCTTTTTTCCCTTGGTGAATCTTATGATATGTTTCTTCTGTTCCTGCATTTATAGAAGCTTTGATCCAGCTCGTATTTGGCAATGCTCTTTCAAGAAAATCTTTAGGCAAGATGGTGCCATTAGTGGTAAATGAAACATCAATACCAGATTGTTTGGTTATTTCTGCTAATTCCGCAATTTTTTTGTATAGTAATGGCTCACCCTCTCCTGCATACATAATACTTTTAACACCCAATTTACCCATCTCAGGAAGGCGTTTTTTCATAATATCAAAATCTAACTTTACGGGATTATAGCCAAGATAATCTACTGCACAAAATGTGCACCGATGATTGCATGCCCCGATTGGAGAAAGCTCCATATATATTGGATAAATATGCTTACCCTTCTCCCAATCATCTCCTGCTTCAAGTATTTCTGCCACTCTTTGGGGATGATAAGCCAACTTGTGACTCTCTATTCCATATTTATCACTCATAACTTATATATAATTTGTAATTTTATAATCATTGGTAGTTTTCCTTATTTTTTCCCAAAATAAGGAAAACTTCATTAGTAGGAATTTCAATAAATTCAGGCATGTTGTTTGAAATTAGTTTCTGATACTTATCTGGCATAGTTCTATGCAAAATGGAAAGATAGATATCAGATTTTTGCTCCATATAGTAGTCGTGATATCCAAGAATAGTGAGCCCTGCTAATTCACATATCTTGTATAAAGATTCTCTTGTAAAGTACAGTGTATGCTCTGGTGGCTTATGCTGATATGGAATAAATCCTTCAATATGTATTGTAGTTAATGCAATTATACCATCTTCAGAAAGGACATTCCTTAAACCAACTAGCTGACTTATTGGTTCCGTAAGGTGTTCTAAAACACCCCACATAGTAATAATATCCCATTTTTTATTTTGGTATTTATCGGTAATTCTAAAATTATCATTTTTACAATCAACATACTGATCATATCCATAACTAT
>Ga0233436_1002432_pt1 | contig 13304 bp, 13 predicted proteins | sample SI_122_August201_2_FD_182723 | JGI IMG/M metagenome (GOLD analysis project Ga0233436, IMG submission 182723) | Seawater microbial communities from Saanich Inlet, British Columbia, Canada - SI_122_August2016_150_MG | ecosystem: Environmental > Aquatic > Marine > Inlet | place: Canada: British... | reverse complement strand
ATTGGTGTAACAGGGACTCATCAATGAACCCCTGTGCAGAGATTCATTGAAGAGCCCCCGCAAACACCTGGAAACCCAGTGTGGAAAACCAAAACCCGTATCCGGGAATTAGATTCCCAGATGGGTGAAGAATAACTGCTAAAGCAGTCTCGAAATGTGGATCAACCTCAAAGAGGCGTAGAATTTCATGATCCCTGTTCTACTTGTTTGCGAGTTTTGGTCATCGCTAGACACATTCGGTGATAACTACTTTCTCAAAATATACTGTGAATTTTTCCGATGGAGAGTATCTCAATAGATTTTGAGAAAGCCTGGTTCACAGACCTTCTTTGAAGCTCAACTAGCGTTGGTTAAAAATACTAAAATTCAGTAAATTTGAAGATAAAAGCGCCAGGGTTTACCCTGAATTCTTTTAGCCTGTAAAAGAACCTGGTCTATAAAAAAGGGTAACAAGACCACCAAATCTGAGCACGTGCTGAACACGCACATAGGGACGCCCGATTTTCCAGCCGAGGCAGCAAGTGATGAATGAGAAGAGTAGGGCTGTGTGAGACTGCTACAGCCTTACCTTAAAAGAACCTAAAACTTTATCATAGATTCACTTAAGTGTAAGACTGTAAACAGCTTATGACACAGGCACACAGTAGAAGTGAGCGGGGATTGATACCTTCACACAAACAATATTGCCGAAATCAATGGCGTTGATGAAAAACAATATAATTTGCATCCAGTAGGTCAGCATTTCACAACCCATGGCTGATTCACCACACTATGGCAGTGGTCGCAACATGACTGGAATTATACAAAAAAATAAGAACAAAAGCCCGTAGAAATTACGCTACGGGCACATAAATTAAATGTTCATTATGCTGTTGCCGGTCTAAACCATGCTTTTTCATTGGTATCCCAACGATAGCCTATTGATTTGAGTTCCGACTTCTTTGCCATAAACAGAGGATCATCACGATCCAATTTTACATAGTCATCTAACTCATCATCGCTGAACAAGTTTTGGACATTGGTTCGATCATTGTCATCGACAGCAGGATCACCAGAAAGCTGTTCTGATTTATCGGTCTGCTGGTCATCATCGTCACTATCTAATTCAAACTGAACGACCTGACCATCAATCGATGCCCAGGTAATATCCAGTAATTTGCATTTGATAACATGACGACGTACATCCTGCCCAGTCTGTTTGTCTTTAGTGACATACGAATCAGGGCGACCATCAGAGACCTTGAAACAGATCATTACTTTCTTATTGTCATCATTGATGTCATCTTTCAGCAATAAGTATTTTTCAAGAGCCTTACCCAGCACTGAAGTACAGTCATAAAAGGTATAGCTAGGGTTATCGACACGCCCACCCAGACCAGTTAAAGAAACAGACTCATAAGGTTGACCCTGTGCAGGGTTAACTGTACGAGCACGGTTTAAATAACCCATTCCGGTAGTGTGTTGATCATTGTATTTTACAGTGTCATTAGTAGACATAATGTTTCTCCGTTTGTTAAGGGGGTAAAAAACCAAAGGAAAAACATTGATCCCAATGGGAAAAATTTTCCCGATGGGTAAAAGTGGTGTTAGCTTCTAATACAGAGCTAACAAATTGAAAATAATCCTGCTGCTATTTTTATCTACATAAATTGCAGAAATAAAACAGCGTCATCAGCAGATACCAATGATAAAGTTTGATGTTAATAATTAAAGCCAGAAAGGCTGAGTAAATAGAAGAGTGAACACGCCAGTAAATGGCTGCATCATTTCAGTGATCATGTGATGCTTTCCTAGTTATACTGAATAGGAACAGATATGCTTTTTAATATAGCAAATTAAATATTATTTGCAAATCCTTAGATGAATATGAATTTAGCTGGAGCTGATAATTCTTTTTTCTCCATTGCAGTCATTCGAGATTTGTTTCGGAATAGGGGTATTTCGGGTCGTAATTAACTTTTGGGCATTCTCAATTTGACCGAAAAATGGACTTACCGGTCATTCAGTATTGTGCCTAAGGTAAGGGTAGATTGAATAATGTATGTTGTTGAGTGGACCAATTTTAGAAACTAACTTTATCTCAAGAGCAGTCATTCAAACCCAGTTTATAAATCAATCAATAGAAGCGAAGAGTTATGGTTCTAATGTTTTTATAAGAAAATTTTCAAAAAGTTTTGAGACCGTTTTAATTGAGCTATTCAAACGATGATCTCCACTTATTAAGTGGAGTGTACAATTAGCATCTTTAGAAAACTTAATAGAATGTTCTACAGGAATTATATCGTCTGACCAACCGTGTACAACTTCTATATATTGGCAAGAGGAATGATAAACCTTCTTTTCATAATCATCCATGTATAGAGCTGGTGCCAATAAAAACATTGCTTTCACTTTCACTGTTTCAGAAGTAACTAATGAAACATAACCGCCCATGCTGGACCCTACTAGAACAATATCTTCATCTATACCTTTGATGACTTGCAATAGATGATCGGCTCGATGATCAGGGCTAGAAATATTGGAATAATCTATACTATCAACAGAAAAACCATGTTTCTTTGCAATCAAAGCAAGTGCTTTAATTTTGCTACCCCAGGGGCCACTTTCTTTGCCGTGTGAAAATATCACAATCATATGATTTCAATCTCGAAGTATTATTTGGCTTCTGGAATTAGTACTGTTACCTGTGTGGGCAATAACAGAGGTTCCTATATTGGTAATTTGAAATGTTATAGAAAGCGCGTCAAGAGGTCCATCACATTCAGAGGAATGAGATTCCTGTAAATTAATTGCCCATTCTAAGTATTTTTCAATCTCTTTATCAGATAGCTGAATAGTTTGCTTTAAATAATTAGACATTATATTTCTTCCAAGAATATTAAATAATTTGGTATATAAAGTATAACACAGGGCTATTTTTAGAAAGGAGAACACAAGATGGATTTGATCGATCGTTATCGGGGATCTTTAGTAGGTCTTGCAACAGGTGATGCGCTAGGTACAACATTAGAATTTAAAACTCCAGGAAGCTTTAAATCAATCTCAGGCATGATAGGTAAAGGTCCTTTCAATCTCAAAGCGGGTGAATGGACTGACGATACATCAATGGCTCTATGCCTGGCTCAGAGTTTGATTGATAAACAAGCATTTGATGCCAGGGATCAGATGCAAAAATACCTGCGTTGGCGAGATGATGGGTATTTAAGCTCTAATGGAGAATGTTTTGATATAGGTAATACTATTTCAGCTGCACTAGATAGATTTGAATTAACAGGTAATCCTGTAGCTGGTGATACAAATCCACGTATTGGAGGAAATGGGTCTTTAATGCGACTGGCACCTATTCCATTAGTGTATAGACTAAACCCTGCTTCATCAGCCTTATCCTATGCTGCAGCCATGTCACAAACAACACATGGAGCAGCAGAACCAGTAGATGCATGTCGCTATTACACTGCCCTCATTTTATCTGCATTAAACGGCAACACGAAAAACGAATTATTGGAATTTGACTTTATTACAAATAAGTTTGATTTCCTGGAGAAGGGATTAACCAATAAAATATTAGAAGTTGCTAGAGGCTCCTATAAAAAAATTAATCCTCCACAAATTAAAGGTACAGGTTATGTTGTTAAAGCATTGGAAGCCGCTCTATGGGCATTTTATAACAGTGATAGTTTTAAAGAAGGGGCGCTGTTAGCGGTTAATCTGGGTAATGATGCTGATACTACTGGAGCAATTTATGGTCAACTGGCTGGTTGCTACTATGGAGTTAATGCTATTCCTCAACGTTGGGTTTCGAAACTTGCAAAATCCTATCTGATTTTTTCAATGGCTGACCAATTACTGGAGTTATCAGAGAGTATAAAATAATGATTACTTTTATGATCATTAATGACTGAAATCTAAGAAATTGCAGCTATTATTAATACAGCTATTTTTAAAAAAGATAAAACATGGCAGTAAAAACAAGCGAAAGTCATCCCCTTCGTATTGATATCGTAAAACCGATTTCATCGTCCGGAAGTATTGGTATGACTTTATGCCCGGGAAAGCAACAAGATGATGGCCTTTCGGGTCGCTGGAAACGTAATCTGGATTTAGATATTAAAGCAATAGTGGATGCCGGGGCTGTTACTGTAGTGACGTTGATGGAATCGCATGAACTTAAAAACCTTGGGGTGAAAAACCTTGGTCATGAAATTGAAAAATCTGGATTAAAGTGGCACCACCTGCCTATTGTTGATCGATGTGCTCCAGCTGATCCATTCGAGCTTCAGTGGGAAATAGTTGGGGAAGAGTTACGGAATAACTTACTTAAAGGCGAACTTATTGTGCTGCACTGCATGGGAGGATTAGGACGTACAGGCACTATTGCTGCTCGCCTTTTGACTGAATTAGGGGAATCACGAAAATCCGCAATTAAGCGTGTCAGGCAAGCTCGGCCTGGTGCAATAGAAACTCGGGTTCAGGAAAATTATATATATCTGTTTAAAGTATAAACTGGACTTGTGTTAGAGGGGGAATATAAAAATATTTTCTAAATTAACAACACTTTTAGGACATCAATTTATTATTTTTATAATAATTTTTTATGCGGTAATTGAAAATAATCTGTATGCAGAAACACTTTTATATATTTATGTTTGGTTTATTGGGATATTTTCAATTACTGTAACAATTTTTGTGATTTCAACTTTAAAGAAAACACCCTATAGATTAATAATTAATTACTTAAGGATTTTTAAATTTGAAATTTCTTGTTTATATAATATGAACATGATCAGCACTATATTTTCGATTATTGAAATATCCATATTCGTAAACTATAACCTTTGGGCGTATATGATAGTGTGGTTTTTTGCTGAAATTTCTTCATACACCTACAACAGACTGCCAAACCAGTCGTAACAGAGTAGATTGTAATGAACTATATTAATATCAATTAAGGTATTTTTTTTATGGAAAGTTTTATTAATGATTTTATCAGCGCATCAGTTTCCCGTGGTCTTTTTGTTCTTTTAACTCTGATTCTAGCGGGTATAGTATTTATACTAGCCGATTTATTTTTTATAAGAAGAAATGTAGAAAAATTTATAACCCCCATGTGGCCAATTATTTTACTGAGCTATTGGACACTTTCTCATAGAGTAAAAAACAAATTAGATAAAAAATTAAAAACATTTTTCAATGGATTCACCGATAGTACTAACACTCAGTGGGATAAAGAGCGGAGAGAGGAGTTCCTTAAATATTTAATTTCCAATTCCGAGCAAGAAATAGTAAAAAGCAGTCTTCGGTCTATAATCATTGAGCTTAAGAAGCTTGATTCGGATATTCTACTATTGGATCAAATAATAGGAGATCTAAATAAAAAATCCAAATTAATATGGCCTGGGTTTTTATTACTGATAGTTCCGTTTGTCAAGCAGTACCCCTCTATAACAAGGCTTCACATGCAAGTAACTACCTTTAAATTTTCGGTAGAGCGTCATAATAAACTACTTTTACCATATCTAGAGAAATATGTATCTGGTGATAAGGATGTGGAAACTTGTAAGTTAATTGCAAATTACCTACCTTATTTTGCAGGGTCGAATTTCAGGTTGACAGAAGGTGTTTCAAAACAGTTTACCGATGATTATGTTAAATTTATTGATCAATATAACATACCAATTGTTAAGCATATTTATTATATAGACTTGGAGTTAAAAAACACTAAGAGTGAAGTGAATAGGAGTAGCTTATTTAGTTGGTTTAAAAATGATAAGGATAAGTTAACCTGGCTTAATGATACCCATATTTGGAACAATTTAGATGAGAATTAAACTTATATTAGTTGTAGTGGATGAAAATGAACGAATTTGTTATTTATGAACCTGAAAATAATTCTGTTTAACTGCCCTTTTTTAAACGAAGACCATTAATCAGTCTTCGAACTCGATCATAAAGCGATTCAGTGAAGATTTTCAATTTCTTATTGGTATGGTCCATTTTTTTGATTGCCAGGTACACCACTTTTTTAGCGGAGTCGTCGGTTGGAAAGAGTTTACGCTTTTTGATTACTTTCCGGATAACACTGTTTAAGTACTCAATCGCGTTGGTAATGTAGTTCGCTCTTCTGATATCTTCAGGGTTTTTAAAGAGGGTGTTCAGATTATGCCCCCGGGTCATACAACAAACGGGCAACCAGATAGCGCTGGAAATTATTACTGAAGCAAGGCGAAAATACCCGTTGATCACCGCTTGCATTTTTGACAAAGGTTTTCACTCACCTGATATCCAGCGTGGACTGTCCGAGTTGCTGGATCAAGTTGTGCAGCCCAAAAAAGGACGTTGTAATAAAAAAGAGTAAGAGAAGGAAAGTAGCCCAGACTTCAGGAATAGCAAAAAGAAATACTCCGCAGTAGAATCCGGCATCAACGCCCTGTACATGGTCAGGATAAATGCCTGGTCAATGGGTTGGATTGGTTCAAACGATACATTGCGTTAACGGTAGTCGCACGGAATATCCAGAAAATGGGAACAAAGCAGATCAGGATAAGTGACAGAAGGAAGAGCGAGAAAAGCAGAGAGAAAGCGAACATGATAAAGTTTCAGAGTAAATCAACGAAACAAGACAGGATAGCTGTCTTTGAAATTCTCCACAACAGCACGAAGTGGTTAAAAATTAACCAGCTTTTCAGAAATCAATAGTTTTGTCTGAACGCAAGCTTTGAGTTTCTTTGGTGTAATAGTTAGAATTTTCTGAATTAAAGCTTTATCGTTCAGGCACTAACTAGCTTTGCAATAAAACGTTTTTTAATTGGGCATTTGAGTTTTATGCCGATTAGAGGCAGGTTTCCGCTGCCTGCAATATACATCACTTTATCTATAAAACGAGGTTCAGTATTAAAGGCTTTTGCAGATTTTATTACTGCTTCCACGCGTTTCTCAGGAGTATTGAGGTTTTTCGAAATTGCAGTCATACAATCCTCAACATGGGTGTCATCTTTTACAAAAGATGAGCCACCAAGATCTGCAAGAAAACTACCTGCAAGGGCATAACCATACCCTGGAATTACTTTCTGTGTTTTTTGTATCAGTGCATCAACTTCCCTATAGCTCAGATTCTCTTTAGTGGCTTGTTCATAAAGATCCCAGTTACGACTATTAAGATAATTTAGACCAGAAAATATACCTAAGATTATTCGATACCAGTTAAGTCTATGATCTATTTTATTTTTTTGATGTAACTCCTTATAGAGCTTGTCAGCAGTGTTATATTTAAATATATCCTGAATTTTATTATTCGAATAAGCTTCCTTTAGGGCTTTTAATGAATCAATAGCATCATCATCATATTGAAGTGATGCGTCCTTATTATTCCTTTCATTTATGGCAAATTCGAACCAGTTATTTATCAGTTTTATTTGGCTTTCCCTTGGATTTATCTCTGGTGAAATTGTGTCAATAAAGTTGAGTATCCGAGGAGAACGAGTTTTATCCTTATAGCCCTTGCTAACATCACTAATCCCACTTCTATTAAGATGAGTTCTAACCATGACCCGAAGCATCCCTTTTTTACTGGATGTATCTTCCAGGGTAGTTGCTTTGGCAACTTCATCTAATGTGCTTCCATCAATAATTTTAGCTATCACATCCTCATGTTGCCTCTCAGACATATTTGGCATGGCCAAAGTATCATGTCTTAGATGTAAATTTAAAATAAACTCAGACTTTTTTTTCAGTTCATTATCTGGAAGACATTCGTCTAGTAAATCAATTAACCATTCTTTTGCTTTGTCGTGCGGAAATATATTGTCCATTAAATTAACTCAAAATATTGTTTGTTGTTGATATACTTTTATTTAAAGAGTGATTGCCTTCAGTTTTACAAGTACTTTTACCATTGCTAATGTATCTAGCTTAAAGTACTTGAGTAGGTTGTTTTTATATTCACTTGCTAGCTCATTAGTATCAGTAAAAATCATATTTCTATAAATTATGTATGGCACCGCCACCATTTAAAGAAATAAAAAACTTATCTGATATAAGGCTATCAGTCAGTATCTGTAAATTTACCGTCTATTTTTCACTAACGTATTATTTTATTGTTTTGCTCCCGCAGCTATAAGTGCCTGAACAACATCATCAAGGCCCGCTAATTCAGCTTGATAGATGAGTGTATTACCTTCTTCATCTGGTTCATTAATATCGACTTCGCCTGCTTTTATTATGGCGATAGCTTTATCTGAATCCCCATCAAATACTATTGCATCGTATAAATCTATATAATTCATAATAATCTCCTAAATGTGAGTTTAGATCTATTTGATCTTTAAGTTATGTCGTACCTGTCATCCAATATGAATGTCGATATTTTTACAGTATTTACTTTTCATATATTTACTCGCCAAAGCATACAATTTCACTATGTGATAGAAGTAATCTTTTATGCCTCTAGCCTGTACTTTTCCAACAATTTGTTAGTAATATGTAAATTCATTTGTAATTAAATTATTGTGTTTGAAAAATTCAGGTTATTTGTCCCAAGTTTTCCATCCCTCAAAAAGCATAACCATGGCAAAAGTATCCAGTTCGCAATACCTTAGTAAGGCATCTCTTAATTCACTTCTTTCTTGACCAGAAATCTCTTCAAACTGCATTTTTGCGTAAGCAGTCATGGCTGCTCCGCCATTAGCTATTTCATCATCATTAGACAACCTTTCCATATTGTAATCAGAAATATCTTTAAATAATTTAGGCAGTTTTTTATAAGGGTCTTTGACTGTAAATCCATCCATTTCAACCCACTTCCACCCAGACGGGAAATTCCTGCTGGAAATTCCATCAACTGAACCATAAATAGGTTTGCTATATTTTTCCTGTAAAAATATTGAGCTATCAAGAATTGCAGGTAAAACAACTTTGAGTGAATTTGACCCCTTCATGACTGGGTTATAATAAAAACGCTTAACCAGCTCCAGCATATCAATCATATCTCTTTCACCTACCCATGTGGTATTAGTCTTTTCCGGAGAGTGGGTAATGCTACAGATAAAGTTAATGAGTTCTTCTGAATCGTCGACTTGATCAGGCATGTCTTCCAGTTGACGTTTTATTAGGTTGAGGAAGTTATTCTCATGATCAGCATATCTAAAAATAGTGCCTTCATCATTTTCAAGCTGTGATTTTAATTCTCTAATAAAATCAATATTTGGAAATACTCCTCGTTCAGTATTAATATACTCACCTGTGTGCTCAATGCGTCCATCCTCAAAGTAGCTGTGATGAGAAAACTGAAATGCAATACCTTCATAAGGCTTTCTTCCCTGTGTAAATGGCAGAGCCACCATGGTCGTTTCAAAATCAATAAAATGTAGAGGGTAGGTCCAGGAACTCATTTCTTCCCTAAAACCAGCCATATCAAAATATGTTGACATATCATTGTTCTGGCTTTTTTCAATTTGTAACCATTGTCGCTCAGATTGCGATAATCCAGGTTTGTCACTATCCCTGATATTCAAATCATCCTCTAAAATATCAGTCAATAATATTTTTCCCTTATCAAATAGCTTGTCTCTTGTTTTGTAATGGAGATTCCAAATATCTAGAATATTATCTTTCTTGAAATCCTTATCCGTCCAACCAAGATATTCAGCCCAGCACTCTTTGAATCCACTCCTTAGATCTGCAGAATCAATCTTATTCGTCACCTTAAATTCGCAACCTTTACAGTGACGGCCAATTATGGGTTTAATTTTTTGGTTACTCTCATATGCCGAAGCCAGATAATGAATATCTTCGCCAAAACTGCGACCATAAACTGTGTTTCGCTCCTGAATATATGCCACTGCATCATCAACAGAAACCTGGATTAGTACAGGATGCTTTAAATCTTCTCCAGATAAAGAGCTATGAACTATCACTCCCTTGCGACTATTTTCATCACGAGAAACTCGAAACTTTTGATTTAAACCATTTGTGGCACATTTGACATTCTTATCGGCTAACATCAGGTAATTACTAATAGAGGCAGAAGGAAACTTACTGGACAAGGCATGATTCTGAAAAGCTATATCATATAGATACGGTTTCCATTTAGTATCTAACCCACCTTTAGATCCAAAAAAAGGGGAGCCTCCCTTAGAATCCATTGATTTTGCTTTTACCTCAATAAGTTCCAGATTGCTACCGTCTTTCACAAGCACATCAATCCGAATTAATAAATTCTCATGATGTATTACGCCCTCAAAAATGGTTACTTTATCATTTCTGAGTAATTCATTTGTTTGTGTTTCGGCATCGTTAGTATTCAGTGAGGATAAATCATGACCAGCTGGGAAGTATTTTTTGGCGAGCTCTCCAACCTGATATCCACCCTCAGCTAACGCCTCCATAAACGGGTCATCCATTTTACTATCGGCATATTCTTCCCTTTTACAGGTATAAAAAAGTTTGGTAGGGCATTCCAATGCAAGTTTATACAGTGATTTAGTGAAATAACGTTCTTGCTGCATCATTCTCTCCTTTATTCATAGAGTGTAGTAGAGATTAGGATATTTTTGAGGACCTAAGAAAATATTTTATTTTCATCTTTAGTAAATAAATATAGAGTGACAATATTAATTTTTAAAAATGCATATACTTTGAAAGTGAATATTTTTGGGGAATTGAAAGGTGCTCTTTTTTAGGTTTAACTAAAGGAGTGTAAAATAAAAGAGAATATCGACTTATTAAAGCATTTGGTAAAAATGAAGTTGGTTTAGCGGATATACCTCGTAAAATCTCTGGTATCAAAATTGCCCAAGTTGTGATTGGAGAGGTTAAAGGTTCTTCGTACTGTTTTTCGCATGGCTATGAAACAATAAATAGTCATTTTAGTAATCGCCATCGAAGTTGGAAATAACAATGTAAAACTGAATAGATGCAAACAGTAAGTTCAATAGTTACATAAAAATCACCTGCATAGGACAACTGAATTTTGCCTAAGAGAGGCTTACGTTATCAGGTTCAAAAAAGATATATTTAATGACCGCTTTCTTCAGTTTTGAGTGAATATCTGGTCAACTTTAAAAAATGTAAATTTGGATTTTATTTCCAGGTTTTCCAAATCATGGATGTCGGCTATCGTCACATCAGAGTAGTACATTATAATTCCTAAAATATATGATATGGGCTAATTGGAACAAGTTAGGAAGTATTGAATGACTTCTTTCCGGAGGTGTGTATAAACGAGCAGTCAACCACATTGTAGATAATGGATTGGATGTTATATTCAAAGATCTTTGCCGAATGATATTCAATGACAGGTTCAATATGGAGAGTTTCCATGGTCTGGTTGAAATTTATTATGGGCACTTTGACGATTAATTGATACAGAATGAATAACGATAAAATTTCAAAAGCTTCTAATGTCAGAAAGCCACATCCAGTTTACATGTTAATTTCTGAGGGGTTTCTTCCATTGACCAACTAAATTATGTGAAGATTTACAAAGAAAGAATTATGGCTTCAAACCTCCTTAGTGATAATGGTAAGAAACAGCCTGTAGTCAAAATTGGTGAGGATAATATCGTGGGTGTTGAATTGCTGGTTGGTGTTTATGGATTGGAATCATGGTTTCTGGGAATCCATGGTGAAGAAATACCCCAGAATAATAGTGTTTTGAAATGGCGTTAAGTGAATTAGTAATTAAACGGTGTGAACGCGAGTTAGAAAAGTTTTTAAACAAACGTAGACCGCCAGAACATATCAGAAATGAAGTCGATATCGGTTATAGGCTCAATGACCAGAGTATTACGATCATTGAAATCCGTCCCAATTGGCGTGATCCTAAAATTAGCGTAGAAATACCGATTGCAAAGGCGACCTATGTGAAATCTAAGAGTGTCTGGAAAGTATTTTGGCAGCGTTCTGACATGAAATGGCACAATTACCAATCAACACCACTAGTTAAATCCTTAGAAGAGTTTTTACAAGTGGTTGATGCTGATGTTCATCACTGTTTTTTCGGATAAGACCATAAACTCTCATGTTAACGTGATTTATTTTCCAAAGAGCACTTTCTGGTTTCTCCAAACCGGTCACTGGGGTACAAAAAAATCCATTTATACCGGTAAAATTAGTAAAAAAAATCATTTTTCGATTTGTCCCTGAAATGGACTTAGCGGACATTGAGAAATCTATAGATGGTCTAAATTTGACTGCTTTGAAATATCGGCATATGCTTAAGCCTATGCTTATAAACAGGAGATGTAGTGATGCACTCAGAAAGACAAGTCAGTTTGTTTCGAAATGGGCGAAATCAGGCAATTCGTATACCCCGAGAGTTTGAACTGAAAGGAGATAAAGCAATAATACATAAGGAAGGTAATCGGTTAATTATCGAGCCATTACATAGAGCCGGTCTACTGGATATTCTGTTAGAGATGGAACCGATAACAGAGCAATTTCCAGATGTTGATACCGACCTTAAAGCGCTAGATGATATTGAGTTATGAGTCAGCGATATCTGCTTGATACCAATATTATTTCTGATTTAATACGTAACCCTCAGGGTGAGGTCATGAAAAAAATCAGAGAATTGGGTGAAGAAAGCATCTGCACCAGCATTATAGTTGCGAGCGAATTGCGTTTTGGTGCCGCTAAAAAAGGTTCAGAAAAATTGACTCATCGTGTAGAGGTCATTCTTTCTGCGATGGAAGTCATTGCCTTCGAAGAGCCTGCTGATTGCCATTATGCAGCAATACGAAATTTCCTTGAAAAGATGGGTATGACTATTGGCCCAAACGACATGCTAATAGCGGCACAGGCTTTGTCGTTAAATTTGGTTATTGTTACTGCTAATACAAAAGAGTTTACAAGAGTACCCGAATTAAAAGTTGAGAATTGGGTTTAGTTGGGTTTTCTTTATTTAATTTGCACCTGATCCTCAATTTTCCCTTAATTTTCCGATGCCAGGAAGGCAGTGACGCGCCAAGGCCTGTTATCCCTAGAGGAGGTAGGGAATGACTTCAGCATGGACAGGCTGTGTGAAAACTATTTGCACTCAATACAAAGTGGTAAATACCATCTCAATTCAATGTTTTCTAGAAGAAAAGTGTCTAATTGATACTACAATCACCTTAAATGCTGCGCAGTGGTGGGAAATATTTTTTGAACATGACAAATATTAGAGTTTTCACACAGCCTGTGGACAAAGGAGCCGTTCATCTGGATTCAAAAATAGCATCTAAATAACTTGAAATATTTTTTCCTGAGCCTGCTATAAGGAAATAGGTATAATGTCACCAGATACTGTGAGATAGCGAACGGTAACC
>Ga0233436_1002426_pt1 | contig 13335 bp, 11 predicted proteins | sample SI_122_August201_2_FD_182723 | JGI IMG/M metagenome (GOLD analysis project Ga0233436, IMG submission 182723) | Seawater microbial communities from Saanich Inlet, British Columbia, Canada - SI_122_August2016_150_MG | ecosystem: Environmental > Aquatic > Marine > Inlet | place: Canada: British... | reverse complement strand
CCAAAGTTGACAATGTTGATATAGCCCGATGTAAAGTCAAATGCGATAGATTGTGCTGCCAGAAATGCACCCATAATCATCCAACGGACGATATACTCCTGCTGAAAATATGGGGTGGTGGTGGGTAAGACGGCAATAATAATCAGTAGGGCTAATCCCAGAGGATTAAAGCCAAGTTTGTTGATAAATTCTACAAATTTATTCCAGCTATTTGATTGTTCTTGTGCTACTTTACCTGAATTCATCTCTATATTTCTCCTGATTCGGATAAACCGAGATTCAAAATATTTAAACACGAAGTTCACGAAGATTCTCTAAGGGGAAAAACGAAAACCAAAGTTTTTTCTTTGAGTCCCTTTGAGACCTTTGTGTTTAGATTTTTACTGTTCCTGAACACCTTTAACTTCACTGCCAAAAATTCCTGATGGAGCTATTAGCAAGACAATGATCATGACTACGGTGGGGAAAACGGTTGTCCACGAAACGGCAACAAATAGTTGCGTGGCTGTTTGCAATAAGGCAACGATGAAACCACCAATAATGGCTCCAACTACATTTCCAAGTCCAGCCATCATAACCACATACCAAGCATAGTACAGGGGCGTTCCCCCCACTGTGGGGTAGGCTTGAAATAGGAAGAGCAAGGATGCGCCTGAGATGGAAGCCATGGCGGTTGCTAGGGAAAATGTCAGCGTTTGTATAAAATTAAGGTTAATCCCGACAAGTTGTGCTCCAGTTTCATCTTGGGATACCGCTCGAATTGCCCGTCCTACACGCGTGCGACGCAAAAAGAACCAGAGCGCACCAATTGTGACCATAGAGATAGCAAAGGCAATCAGCCTATCTACGGACATATAAGCCCCGCCAATCTCGACAGCTTTTACATCCCAATAACGAGAGATACCGCGAAAATTTGGACCTAAGACGAGATTTGCTCCGTTTGAAAGTACGAAGGATATACCCACTGTCAACAGAAACGCGTTCATTATCCAGTCTTTTTTCGTTCTACGTCGTAATGGTGCAAAAATGAGTTGCTCAATAATAATCCCTAGAATTGCCCCCGCTACGCCAGCCGTTAGAATAGCCCCTAGGGGAGCTATCGCACTGAGAAATTTATTAGGATTTGTGTATAAATACTCTTGCATAGGCGTAAATGTAAAATAGGCTACATAAGCACCAATCATAAAAGATTCACCGTGAGCAAAGTGTGGGATATTCATAACGCCGAAAACGAGAGCCAATCCAACAGCCAATAAAGCCCACATACCACCCGTAATAATGGTATTGAAAATTTGAGCGTTTCCGCCTTCGATATAAATGGCAACGAAGAGGATTAGTGAAAAAATGCTTATAACAACAATGGGCAGATTATCTTTAATACGAGACATCAAAGGTCTTGCGCTCGAATTTTTTGCCATGGGGTTCTCCTTATCTAAACTCGTTGGTGGTATTTACGTTTTGTACACGGATTGTACGGATTATGCGGAGAAAAACTTTTTTGTGTTTCTTCGCGTGACTTCGCGTAGCACCCCACCCGTATTTGTGAGGTTGATGATTCTCTCTAAATGCCCAAATAAGCATTTCTAACGTGTTTATTTGCCTTAATTTCTTTGCTTGGACCTTCCATCACAATTTTGCCTTGCTCAAGAACATAAGCTCGATCGCTAAAACTCAGAGTCGCGTTTACATTTTGCTCCACAAGCAAAACAGTTACCCCCCTCTCACGCAACTGTATCAATGCGCTAAAAACATCCTGAGTTAGATTAGGTTGCAACCCAAGAGAGGGTTCATCTACCAACATCAATTGTGGTTTAGACATCATGCCGCGCGCTATGGCTAACATTTTGCGCTCGCCGCCGCTCATAGTACCTGCCAGTTGATCTTTTCTTTCTTCCAAACGGGGGAAAAGCTCAAAAATATAAGCCAATGTTTCAAGTTGAACTTCTTTATCGCGAATAGCATACGCACCCAAAATCAGGTTTTCTCGAACAGACATTCCAGTAAAAAGATTAAGCTTTTCCGAAACATAGCTGATGCCCATCTGACTAATTAAATGAGTAGGCTTATCGTTAATCACCTTCTCGTTGAAAAGAATTTCTCCAGATTTTAGCTTAATTAACCCAGCAATAGTACGAAGCGTGGTTGATTTTCCAGCACCATTGGGACCTATCAGCGCGACAAGTTCACCCTCGTCTACACGGAAAGAAACATCCCATAAGACTTGGAGAAAGTCGTAACCAGCATTAATGTTTTTAAGTTCAAGCATTCTCTGCCTCCTCTTCTCCCAAGTAGGCTTTAATCACTTCGGGATTATTCAAAACTTCGTCTGGTGTTCCCTCAGCTATTGTAGTGCCGTATTCGATGACCATAACGGTATCGCAAATCCCCTTAATCACACGCATAATATGTTCAACGGCAATAATGCTTATGCCTTGATCTCTAATTTTCAAAATTAGAGACATAATTGTGTCCAATTCCCCCGGAGTTAGCCCTGATGCCAATTCATCCAAAAGAAGCAACTTCGGTTTGCAGGCAAGTGCTCTCGCTAAGTCTATGCTTTTAAGTTGAACAGCATTTAAGCGATCAGCCGGTGTGTCAATGGGCAAATTAAAATCAACAAATTTTAGAATTTCTCTAGCGCGCTCATCTGCTGGCATAGGGTCTTTATCAACTGAACCAAAAATAACGCCCACCTTAACATTTTCTAAAACGGTTAATTGCGGAAAAGGACGAGGAATCTGAAAAGTTCTAGCCATCCCCTTATGGCACATTATTTCTGCCGATAAACCGGTAGTCTCTTCCCCATTAAAATAAACCACACCTTCTGTAGGCGGAAATCTCCCCACAATAGAATTTATAAAAGTGCTTTTCCCCGCGCCGTTGGGACCAATCAAACCATAAACCTGACCCTCCTCAACTTGCATAGAAACCTGATTGACAGCCGTCAAGCCACCAAATCTTTTGGTAACTTCCTTTGTATCAAGTATTAGCATATTCTGACCTCACTGAAATAAACAACTGTTTTTGGGGAAAAGCGGATGCCTCAACATTTTTACACCAAATCAACATCGTGCCATCTTCAATATCTTTTCGCCCCCAAACCTCCCCGCTTCGCACATGAAATTAGGCTTGGTACGCGTTGTGGACACTTCGTACCGTAAACAACCTAATGATTTGAAACCTGACAGGTCTTGATAGACCTGTCAGGTTTTGTTGAAACATTCAAATTTAGGGAACTTGGAGTTCCTGAACAGCACCCTCAACTGGGAAGATCGGTTTGCCTAAGCATTTGCCGCCTTCAAAGGAATACTGCAAAACGGGGAATGTGTAAAAGCCAGGTCCAACAACGGGATCAGGTGTGGTTTCAGCAGTGTATTTATACTCAACCATAACCAAACCATCGGTCATTGACCATTCACCAGTCCAAACTTTTTCTTCAACAAATTGCTGAATCAATTCGCTTGTCAGTTCACCATGCTCATCATAGACAGCCTGAGCGATTTCCATGAACATCTTGGTCCCATCATGAGCCAAACCAGCCGAGGAAGTGCTGGGAGCCAAATCGTAGCGTGATTCAAATTCTTCGGCAAAAGCAAAGCCAGCATCGCTAGACCAACCAGCAATCTGATCAATAACATTGGTGGCGGAATCACCAGTTAGGGAGCAGAAATCAACCCAACCAAGACCATCAGCAATGATCAGACTCTCCAAACCGACCTCATCAGCTTGCTTGATTAAAGCGGTGATCGATGGGGGAGCCGTACTTGTACCAGCAATAACAGCCGGATTGAGATCTTTGAGCTTGTTGAGGAATGGGTAAAACTCTGTTTGCTCAAGCGGGAAATACTCTTCAGATACAACTTCCCAGCCGGCTGCTTCAAAGAGTTCAATTACGCCAGCACCAAAACTGCGACCCCAGTCAGTGTCTTCACCATATATGGCGACTGTTTTTGCTTCGGGGGTGTATACGCCTTGCTCAATATAATACTCCAAGGCATCAACATATTTAGTGCCCAATTTTGCGGGTGTGGGCCAACCTTTCATGCTCCAATATCCATATTTCTCAGTATCAGAGGCAAAAGTCTCATTGACTTTTTCGGTAGCACCAAAACCAAAAATATGTGGAATCTGATGCTTAGCAGTAACTTCCATCACAGCCACAGCAACAGAACTATGCCAGTTAAGTGCGCCAGCTTGAATGCCATCTTGTACAACTGCTTGCTCATAAGCCTGAGAAGCCTTGGCAGGATCAGATTGGGAATCAACCCAAACAGGCTCAATTGTATAAGGACCGATTTGGTAATCATACGCTTCCAAGGCGATGGTAGCACCACCTTTGAATTGTGCGCCAGTCTGAGCACTAGGACCACTATAAGGACCCATAAGACCCAATTTGAAGGTCATATCTTCGGCGGCAGGCTCTTCGGCAACAGCTTCTTCGGCGGCAGGCTCTTCGGCAACAGCTTCTTCAGCAGCAGGTTCTTCAGAAACTGCTTCGGGTGTGCACGCGCCTAGCACCAAAGACAGAGACAACAGAATCGTTAAAATTAAGAATAGGTTGGATCGTTTGAAATTCATTCTTTACTCCTTCTAGATAGTGTTTTATAAAACATAGCTGGGAAATACCGTGCACTTTGTGTTTTTTTGACTGCACCTCCTTTGGAAATTTAAAAATACGGTTATCCTGATTTGCTAAAACGCTGGAAAACTTTGGCGAATAAATTTGCAAATCGCGAAAAAGCACTTGAAAAACTCATATAAGATTATGAGCAACGGAAGTGCGTTTTTAACAGAAAAAAGGAAAAAGCAATGCTGCTCTTTCCTCGAAGGGGCAGTTCTTTTACAAAGACAATTGGTCTGGCTTATTAGTTGGATAGTTCTGGGTAGTTGGGTAGAAAATTACCTCGCTAACTACCCAACTAACGAACTACTAAACTATCAAACTAACTCACAGTTGCGGGACAGCGCCGGAATTCTCAAATTGAGTCACCGGACTTCACAGGCAAGAAAAAATAAATATCGTTACGTATTGCCTGTTCCCTCTATAGCTATAAGAGGAGGTCTTTATTTTATTCTGTGTTTAGCAAATAAAAAATCTGGAGGGCATTAGTACCTTTGTTGTATATCTGTAATATATCAGAGGAGTTCTAGCTTGTCAAACAAAACACTCCCCACTCAGTAATTCTCAATATGAGACAACGTCTCCCGGCGTTAATTTCCCAGAGCAAAAATCGGAAGATTTCTGACTCAAAAGAATATCTTCTCAAAAAAATGGGGGTAGCCCTAAAGTACACACCGCCAAATCTGGAAAAAACAAGGTAAAACAGGGCTTTTCCACTATATTTATGGTATCAGTTATGAGTCAAAAAGATAGTTGCTCCGAAAACTTGAGAAGATTCGACGATTCCAAGAAAATAATTGTCCAAAACTCGTGTTGCGTAAGGTCAAATATTATGCAATACGAAATACGCAATTAGAAAAAGGGATAATTTTAATTCGGGAGTCACCTAATGGTCGAGATTATATGAGAATGGAGGTATGGAGTTAAGAAGAATATGGGTTAAAAAAACCACGCCAAACTTTCGATGCCCTGAAAGTTTGGCGTGGAATTGAGTCTGATAAATTAGTTGCTATTTTATTTTCCTAAGTTCTTCGCTCAACGCCGGAAGAACCTCATGCAAATCACCGATGATGGCATAATCAGCTTTGGTGACCATTGCCGCTTCTGGGTCTGTGTTAATGGTCAGGATTTTCTGCGATCCCATACAACCTACCCAATGCTGAGTGGCACCACTGATTCCACAAGCGATATAAAGATCAGGTGAAATTCGAGAGCCTGTTTGTCCAACTTGGACGGAGTGAGAACGCCATCCACTATCGGTGGCAACACGCGAGCATCCGACAACGCCGTCCAGAAGTTCTGCTAACTCTTCCAAGACATCAAAGCCTTCTGCACTACCAACGCCACGTCCACCGCCAACAACTACTGCGGAATCTGTGATAGAAACGCCTTCTTCTGCTTGAGCGCGCCCAGTAACACGGACGCGAAAATCTTTATCGTCCAAGGTCGGTGTGACCACATTCTGCTCAAGTTCGCCTTCAATGGGTGCTTCTTCAAGCGAAACCATAAAGGGGGCTGCGGTAAATAATTTTATTTTTCCAGTGTAATTGGCTTCTTCCAGGAGACTACCGCCCCAACGCGACCGTGTAATTTTATAGGCTTCGCCGGCAGGTTGAATTTCTATACAATTGCTAACCATAGGCAAGTCCATTCGAGCGGCAACACGAGCTAAAACTTCGTTTCCGCGCTCGCTACTTGGGGCAAAAACTGCGCGTGGGCTTTGCGCTTCGGCAAGCTGAACAATGCTCTGCGCCCAAGCATCCGGTGCATAATCCTTTAAACCCTCATGCTGAACTAGATGAACGCGAGAAACACCATAAGCCGATAGTTCATCTGCCAAATCCTTGACTTCTTCGCCAATCAGAATAGCTTCTAATGGCGTATCCAAATCCTTGGCAAGAGTGCGTGCTATAGTGAGCGTTTCTAATGTTCTTTCGCTCAATGCCCCTTGAGCGTGTTCTATCAATCCTAGTATCATGATTGAATCACTCCTATTTCTCTAAGTACTTCAATAACTCGTGGAATTGCACCTACGCCTTCACCGAGAATTTCTACAGTGCTTCCTCGTTCTTCTGGCGTTTTGAGCCTGATTTTCTCAACACCGTCTTCGCTCCATTCCGGTTCAATGCGAGTAAGCAGCTTCTTTTTGGCTCTTAATTTGCCAATCATCGGAGGATAACGTGGCACGTTAATACCTTCTTTAACTGTAAAAACAGCCGGCAAGGGAACTTCATAAATCTCCCAACCATCTGAGATTTCTCGTTTAACGCTTGCTTTGCCATCTTCGATTTCGATCTCCTTGATGCCAGTCACGCAGGGGAGGTCAAGCGCGTGAGCAACACGGATGCCAACCTGATAGCCACCTATATCTGCAGATTCGTTGCCAAAAAAGAGAATATCAAAGTTTTCACCCGCTTCTTCTTCTTGCGCACGAACAGCAGAGGCAATTGCTTTAGCGGTTGCCATTGCTCCCCACTCGCGCCCATCGGTCTCTAAAAGAACGCCTTGATCTACGCCTATAGCCATAGCTTCGTGCATTTGTGCAATAGCATCTTCTGTACCAAGCGTCAACACGGTTGAACTTCCCCCGTGTTTCTCTATAATCTGCACAGCTTCTTCTACCGCACATTCTTCATGTGGGCTGGCGGCGAAACCGAGATACCGCGTTTCTATCTTTTGCTCATCTTCGGTAAGGATTATTTTCTGACCCGTGAGCGGGACTCGTTTAATGCTTACAAGTATATTCATTTTTGGTTTCCTTAAAGAACTGAAAAAAACTAAAGATTAGGATGATTCAAATATCGGTTATTTGAAATGTGATGGGACGCTTCGCGACGCACGTGTTTTTGGCTTGAGTGCTGAACCCAAGCATCTGCGTGGCGTGGACATCGCAAGAGAGTCTACGCCAGCGACAATGTTGAGGGTCAGCACCCAAGTTGAGGTCAAGTTCGTCCCGCATCCTTTCATCCAATTCGAACCATCTCAAAAACCTGACAGGTCTCTAAGACCTGTCAGGTTTACAATTATCCAGTTAGCATTTCATCCGCTCATCATTTGGATCAAAGAGCGGTTTGCTTCCGGCAACTGCAACGGTTACAGGATAGCGTTCGTTCATATATTCCACAGCCAATTTTGTGCCCTCTTTTGCATATTGGGGCGGCAAATAGCTGAGTAATATCATCTTGCCTACAGAGGGACCGCTTCCTGCAGTGGTTACATAAGAGCCTCTTCCGTGGCTATCTACGATGCTTTCCCCTTCGGGGGTGACAATTGGCTCTTTCCCTTGCATATAGCGGCGAACGCCAGATTTGGAGGTGTGGTCATCTACGGTGAGGGTGCAGAGAATGGCGGCGGGGTCTTCTTCGCGGGCTTTTTTATAGGCTTCTTTGCCAATAAAGTCGTGGTGTTTTATAAATTTGCGTGCTAATCCGGCTTCAACGGGATTGTACTCGGATTCTAGCTCGGCACTCATTAGGCGGTAGCCTTTTTCAAGACGTGCGGTTGTGCCATATACGCCGATGCCTACGGGGGTAACGCCAAATTCTTGTCCGGCTTCCCAGAGTGTGTCCCAGAGTTTTAGACCATGTTCCATTGGAGCGGAAATTTCCCAGCCCAGTTCGCCAACATAAGAGATGCGTAATGCCCAGGATTTGACTGTGCCAATGGTGACATCCTTGGCAGTGCCGAAGGGGAAACCTTCATCAGAGACATCGTCTCTTGTCACTTTTTCTAAAAGCTTGCGTGCATGGGGTCCCCATACGCCTACTGTGCAGAAGGCTGATGTTCTGTCTTCAAATTGTACAGAGCCATCTTCGGGAAGATGGTCAGTGAACCATTTTTTATCGCGTGCGCCATCTCCACCACCAGTGACAATACGGAAGGCGTTTTCGCCAGTTCGCATGATAGTCAAATCAGCTTTGAAGCCACCGTTTACGTCCAGAAGCGGGGTATATACTGCTCTGCCAACTGCAACATCCATTTGATTTACTGCCATTTTTTGGATATAGTCTAATGCGCCTGCTCCGGAGACATCGAAAATGGCAAAAGCAGTCAGATCAACCATAGCAACTCGGTCACGCATAGCCAGATGTTCGGCATTTGTAATGGGCGACCACCAGCGGGAATCCCACTCGTGGGGACGGTCGATGACTTTATCGCCAAATTCTTCTAATAATTTTTCGTTGGATTCGTACCACTGCGGGCGTTCCCAACCAGCGGTCTCAAAGAATACTGCGCCCAACTCTATTTCGCGGGGATAGAAGGGGCTAACACGGACATTGCGATTCGATTCCCATTGCTCGCGGGGGTGAACAATGCCATAGGTTTTAATCCACCCTTCTGAAGTGCGGTCTATAACATGTGTCTTGGTACGAGCATATTCATAGCAACGGGAGATGTCTGAAGCGTGAATATCTATTTCCGAGGCACCTTTTACCATCCATTCAGCGGCGGCACGACCAAACCCGGGGGCTTCTTTAATCCAAATTGCGGCTACAGACCATAAACCCTTAACGCCGGGAATCTCACCAATCATAGGCATAGCATCTGCGGTTAGAGAGAGCAAGCCGTTGATGGCGTGGCGAACGCCTACTTTTTCATCTGCCAAAATTTCGGGCATAAGTTCTAGAGCATCTTCCATTTGAGGCGCAAAGTCATCTTCCGTGAAAGGCAATTCTGTTGGAGAAAGAGCAGATTCTTCGATGGAGGGAATATCATCTGGCTCCATCAGAATGGGGCGGTGAGCATAAGAGCCAACTTCCATGCTGTCTCCGCTTTGGCGTTCGTACATAAGGGGATCCATATCTCGAACGATAGGGTATTCGATTTCTCCGACCGTATCTTTAAGCATCGGGATAGGACCAGCAGTAAGCATTTGGTGAACAGCAGGCATCAGAGGAATATCTACTCCAGCCATTTCAGCAATACGCGGACTCCAAACACCACAGGCAATCACAACATATTCAGCTTCTATCACACCTTTTTCGGTGGTCACGCTCTTAATGTGTCCATCTTCTACTTCAAGGTCTAAAACCTCGGTATTCGGGAATGTGCTGAGCGCGCCCAATTCTGTCGCTTTTTCACGCATAAGTGTTCCCGCGTGGAGAGAATCCACTACGCCAACGCCTGGCGAATAAAAACCACCCAAAAGAATGCTTTCATCAATATAAGGCACCAATTCCTTGATTTTTTCGGGCGTAATCAGTCTTGATTCTATGCCCCAAGCTTTTGCCGAAGCCATTCTTCGCCTAAATTCTTCCATGCGCTCTTCGGTGCGAGCAACCTCTATCCCACCACACTCGGTGAAAACGCCTAACTCTTTATACTGATTCATACTATCTACAGTAAGTTGCGCCATTTCTTTGGTATGGTCAACAGGAAAAATAAAATTTGAGGCATGCCCCGTAGAACCACCGGGGTTGGGGAGTGGTCCCTTATCCAGCAGAACAATGTTTTTCCAGCCTAATTTTGCAAGATGGTAAACAACGCTATTCCCTACGATGCCCGCACCAATAACGACAGCTTTGGCTTTCTTTGGTAATCCAGTCACTCGTAAATCTCCTTTTTATAAAAAATGGGGGTTTAGTAAACAAAGCTTCTAATATATCACAGATATATTAGAAGCTATATCCTAACGTGTTTTTCTGTAAGAGTCAACAAATAAGTTTTCTTTCCAGGACTTTCTTAAAGTAGAAAACTTCAAGAAATCTGGCAGGTTTTCCCTGACTTTTGCGTTTTGCGAATATGCTGTTTTGTTTACTGGGATGTGGGAGAGGGACTAAATCATTTTTCTTGGATTAAAAACCGCGCCACACTTGACCTCAACTTGCATGCCATTAATCAACGTTTTCTTGGTGTAAGCCTTCACTTGCCCATGCCGCGAATCTGTTTGGGTGCGGCACTCAAGCCCAAACTGCGTACTGAGCCGCGTCGAAGTATCAAGTCGAAGCGGTTTCATATCCACAATCTATCTCAAAAGTTCATCCACATAATTGACAACAGCATCCAACGCAACCAACTCTTTCTCTTTCGCAGAGCGTAATTTGACTTCAACATTGCCTTCTTTCAAGCCGCGTTCGCCAAGAGTGATGCGTAGGGGGAGGCCAATCAAATCGGCATCTTTAAATTTGACTCCCGCGTGAGTATCGCGGTCGTCGTAAAGCACGGAAAAGCCCGCATTCTGCAATTTTTCATACAACTCACTCGCAACAGAGATTGTATCCATTTTTCTGCCGGGAATGACCATCAAATAAATATCATAGGGTGCGGCTGCTAAGGGGATGGTTAGCCCATTTTCATCATGGTGGGTTTCTGCCAAAGCCTGAAGCAGGTCGGCGGGATGAAGTGTTATTTTCCCATCTTTTGTTTCTGCGATTAGGTCGGTTTTGAAGAGTTCGAGTGCCCCGTCACAGTTTGGGCAAGTATCACCTGCATTGGCTTCGACCAGATCTGCAACGATCTCGGCTTTGTAATCGCGGTCATAGTTGAGGTTGAGCAGGTGATAGCCTTCTTCATTTGCTCCCGCAACAAGATTAGGGGACTGAGGAATGAGATCATCAACCACGATCAGTGCGTTTTTTAGTCCAATTGGTGAAGCGAAGCCCGCAGATGCACCTGTGGCAGATATTTCTTCATAGGTAGCAGGTTGAAAATCGCCTATATATTTCTTCAATTTCGCTTCGCTGAGTTGCATATCACCACGCACCACAACAAAAATCAGTTTCTTATCTGAGAGACGCGTTAACATAATGGCTTTGGCGGTCTTCTTTGTGGGGATGTTGAGAAAATCTGCCAATGCCTCGATGGTGTAGCAATTGGGTGTAAGAACTTTTTCAGTTGGTTGCTTATCTTCTGGCAAGGGTATTTCTTTTGTGAAGCGTGCCAAGTCTTTGCGGGCAGCGTATTGACACGCTGAACATTGCAGTGCTATTGCTTTACCCGTAGGAATAGCAAAATGGATTTCCCTATCGTCTGTTTCAATGATAGGGAGCTTAATATCATGAAAGAGAGAAGCAGATTTTTGCCCCCTTTCAGTTTCTCTCTGTAGGCGGGATATCGCTCGTTGCCCCAAGGCTGTAATTTCATTCTCGCGTGTCAAGTAGCTCGCGCGAACAAGCCAGGCGAACCCCTCCGTCCGAGCATTGGACGGAGCTTCGCGCAGGGTCTGAATACCAGATTTGCTAAGACGCATTCCTTTTCTCCTGATTTATTCCAAAAGATGTAGACCAGATGTTTTCATTGATTGGTTATAAGAAATAAAAATAAGCCCGCATTAAATAAAATATAGCCACTGATGCCAGATACTAGTAATGGCATATTTACTAATAATCTCCAAATCCGACTTGCGAAAAAAACAACAAGAGGAATCCAAACTAAACCCATCGAACCTAGAAGGCTCACAAACAGAACAATGTAAAATACCATTTTTAATGGTGTAGAGTGATTATGTAAGGGTGAACGTAGCAAATACTGATATATCAAATTGATTAGACCCACTGACACTATTGATATAGAAGATACTATTAATAAAGGTATTTTAGTTTTCAATGTGCTAACCGACCAAGAATACCAGAAGGTTGTACTGCCTATTGTTAAGATTATAGGCAGTGAAATTCTCACAATCCCAACTGAAAACAAAGGAAACATGTAGGGGCGATCAAAGAGTTTATCGAACGATTTGGCTAAATCAACAACAACACCTTTACCCAAAACGCAAGGAATAAAAACTATAGTTCCAAAAATCATTATTAAAACTGAAAGAGCAATCATTTAAGTATCTCTAGATATGTAAAGCACCAGTTTTTGTGATAGACCTCTTGCATAAGTGCTTAGCCGCCCTTCGCGTAGCATACTTAGTGCGGCGGCATATTTCTGAGAAGCCTGCGCCGAGGGTAACGCAGAAAGCATGGATAAAACAGACTTTTGCATGAGGGCTAATGTGAAAATAAAAATGCTCTAGTAATTGTTTGTTGCAAAATATCAGTACCGTGTGATTTTTATTACCGAATTTACAAATGATTGGATTTGAGTTTTACCATATATTTCAGAAAGCTAATTCTCTCAGAAATGGGGCTTAATTGAAAAAAAGATGGCGATTCTATTTTCTCAGCACACTTTTACAACCCGAGTTTGACAATATGATAAAAGTAATCTTATCATATTATCCTTTTTTATAGAGCATGGGCGTTGTATTAAAGTTTAAAATGTCACATTATCATCCCCTTCGGCTGATACTGCAACGCCTCCGCTAGATGTGTGGATTGGATACTTTCCTTCCCAGCCAAATCTGCAATAGTGCGCGCCAATTTCAGGATGCGATGATAGGCTCGCGCGGATAGTTGAAGCTGGGTCATTGCAGCCTTGATAAGAGTCTGCCCCTCAACATCTAATTCGCAAAATTGACGTACTTCTGTGACGCGCATATCAGCATTGGTCATCACCCCATTGTTGAGACCAGAGAAACGCGCGCGTTGACGTGAACGTGCTTCATCTACCCGAACACGGATATCTTCCGAAGCCTCTCCCCGTCTATTATCGGACAATTTCTCAAAATCAACTCTCGGCACTTCGATGTGGATGTCGATGCGGTCGAGCATCGGCCCAGAAATCCGCTTTTGGTAGCGCGTCACAGTTTGATGGGAGCAGGTGCAGGCTTTCTCTGGGTCTCCTGCGTAGCCGCAAGGGCAGGGATTCATGGCCGCGATTAATTGAAAATT
>Ga0233436_1002416_pt1 | contig 13364 bp, 7 predicted proteins | sample SI_122_August201_2_FD_182723 | JGI IMG/M metagenome (GOLD analysis project Ga0233436, IMG submission 182723) | Seawater microbial communities from Saanich Inlet, British Columbia, Canada - SI_122_August2016_150_MG | ecosystem: Environmental > Aquatic > Marine > Inlet | place: Canada: British... | reverse complement strand
CTAAGGCTTAGCGGAAGAGAATAAAATGGCAGGAAAGTACGATAAGAATATTAAGATTACAGTTGATGACAAAGGCTCTTTAAAACAAAAGACCAAAGACGTCAATAAGCTTAATAAAGCAGTCGACCATAATACGAAGAAATCTGGCAACCTTGATAGAAATATGAAGGGCAATGCTAAGATGTCTTCTAACGTCTCTAAAAACTTTTCCAAACAAGCCCAAGGTATGCAAGGCGTGCTGGTTCCTGCCTATGCAGAAGTCGCAGCACGTGTATTCGCGTTAACTGCTGCTTTTACTGCTTTATCGAATGCTGCCGATTACTCTATCATGTTAAAAGGGCAGGCCCGTTTTGCTCAAATGACTGGTAAAAACATGGGGTTCATTGCCAAAAGCATACAGTCAGCCTCAAAAGGGATGCTAGACTTCAAAGACGCGTCCATTTCGGCAGCACTGGCATCGACGGCAGGATTGGCTACTAAACAGATAGTTCGTATGACTAAAGCAGCTCTGGACTCCTCGGCCGCTTTAGGACGTAGTATGACGGATACAATGGATCGTTTGACACGAGGTATCGTAAAAGCCGAGCCAGAGATACTAGACGAAATAGGAGTAATTATTAGACTGGATACCGTGTACAAAAAGTATGCGGAATCTGTAAGGAAATCTACAGCGGATCTAACTGAGAATGAAAAGTTACATGCTAGGTATACTGCTATTATGGACCAACTTAGTGATAAGTTTGGAGGCATTGCACAAGATTTACCTGCTAATAGTTTCAAGCAGCTATCGGCATCAGTACTAGATACAGTACAAAAACTAAGTGTAGGTATTGTAGACTGGTTTGGCCCCTTTTTGAAGTGGCTAGCGGAATCAAAGACTACTATACTTTTGTTATTAACTATTATTACTAAAAGTCTGATTGGTAAAATATTTCCTGCCTTCGGGCACATGGGCAAGTCTCTTGCAGCGCTGCCAGATAAGATGGCAAAGAATACGGCACGATTAAATAAACAGCTTAGCAGACTAAACACACTAGCGGACAAAGGTACTAAAATACAGAGAAAAGCTAAGCAGCAACTAAAAGATATACCTAATATGTTCCGAGCCACGGCTTCGAAAGTGGTTCCTAAAAAAGGCAGGACTAGTCTTTTACAGTCTATGTTTGATGAGGACGTTAAGAACTTAAATAGCGCAAAAAATAGAAAAAAGCTAATAGCAGCTAATCGCCGTTTATTAGCGTACGCGAAGCGTAACTTAGCTAAGAATGAGAAAGCTCAGAAGACTGGTATAGTACAAGGGGGCGCGTTTAAAGGGGAGAGTAGAGAGCAAATCGCTGCTAGAGTAGCTAATCAGGCTGCTCTAGAGAAGTTAGACAAAAACTATACTGCTGCAACTAAAGCTGCAGAAAAGGGGGCTAACAAGGCTGCAGAGTCTATGTCCAAGTGGCGTACTGCGGTTTTAAAAACTAATATTGCTTATACAGGGCTAAAAACCTCGGTGGCAAACGCTATAGCAGCGCAAGCTAGGCTGTCTCAAGCGTTTAACCGAAATTTACAAGAAAGAGGTATTATATCGGGCACAGCCCAAAACTTTGCATTACTAGGTAGATTGTGGGATAACGCAGCAGGAAAAGCAGATCAAAGCTCTAGAAGGATGAAGATAGCCTTCTCATCGATTGCTGCAAGTTCTCAAGCAGCTGCAGCGGTAGTAGGAATAGCATTTAAAGCTTTGATGGGAGCCCTGTCGGTCTTCGCTATAGGTAGTTTCGTAACCAGTGTTCTTTTAGGGATAGATCAGTCCATGTCCAAGGCAAGAAGTGCCCTAGATGAACTAAACTCCCAGATGGATGAAACTCTATCGACTCTTAATAATAGAGATGATAGGATAAGTTTTGAAGGCCTAGCAGGTAACTTTGCAGAGAGTTTAAAGAGTTCTGAGTTTTCTGCCAATATTGCTTCCGAAATGGCTATAGCGATTGAGAGTGCTATCGGGAAAATTAATTCAGATAAATTAGCAAATGACTTCTGGGGTAAAATAGGTAATGCTATCTTAGACATGTTCGGTAAAGGCCTTTCTGATAAGCAAGAAGCTGCCCTAAATAAAATATTTAGTAGCATCGAGATTCAAGGAAATTGGGACTTAGTAGACTCTTCTGGAGCTTTTAAGGATTTAAAAGCCGACCTGATTAAAAGGTCTAATGAGTTGGATAAAGAGATAGCGGATAATGGATGGTGGGTCTCCTCTGCAGGTACAGATATGCAGGAGGCCGAGAAGAATTTTATTTGGCTAGCGAATAGAAGAATCGAGGCTCTAGAAGATGCAGTAAAGAGTAGAGATACGCTGGTCATCAAAAACCTTCTAGAGGAGTTAGAGGGTAGCTCCAGCGGAGCTATGCTGTTCCAGCCCCTAATACATAGGATGCAAGACGTATCTGAGCACATTAAAGACTCTAAAGCTGAAATAGCGAAGAATCTAAAAGGCATAAATACCGAATTTGATAAGTATGGGAAGGAGAGAGATGATTTAGTTAATACTTTAGTTCCTAAAAGTATATTTGAAGGCATGCGAAACTCCCAAAGGGAGCTAGTACGCCTGTTTGAGCAGCCAGATGTTCTCCCGCAAGTAAAGATAGACTCTCTACAAGAAAAGGGGTACTTGGATAAAAGTACATTTACGGATATGGGCTCAAAAGACGTACGTAATGATTTAGCAGGTATAGCGGAAGTACTAGAGGAGATTCAGGCGGACGAAGGGGATACTACAGCTATCCTAAAAGACCAAATGACCGTTAGATCCGAACTTATAATACTACAGGCTAAATTAGGTGCTGAGTATGATACGTATACGGATCAGATTGCGGAAATAGCTAAGCACGAAAAAGTGGCTAAAGATAATAAGATGAAGTGGAGCTCTGATGAGATACAGGCCCACAGAACCCTTATAGACTCAGAAAAAGAAAAACTAAGACTAATAACTAAGGGGCTGTACGCCAGACTTCAGAGTAGCTATATTATAGAGAGGGATCTAGTAATTGCTGCCATGGCAGGAGAAGATGCCGAGGCCTTAGATAGAACCGCTATACGAGCAGCAACCGTACTACTTGCCTTGCAGCAAGATAAAAATGCACTTGCCAGAGGAGGGAGCGCCCTTCTGACAGAACAGTCCTTTAAGCAGCAGCAAATAATGCAACAAGAACTTGACGCATTGGTAGTAAAGAAAAGGATACTAGAGGGGTCTGCCACGGCTACGGAGTTATCCGTGATAGTAGCTCAAAACGCTATAGATGCTTTTGAAAAGAAAATGAGACTTGCTAAAGTAACAGCAAAAGACCTTAGTATTCATATGCATAAAGTAGCGGGCACGGCCTACCTACTATCTAGTAGAGTGTCTGATCTAAAGAAGGATCTAAAGGAGCTTGGTACTAATACAATAGATATCGTAGTAACTGATACTATAGAGGAGGAGTTTAATAGGGTATTACACTCTTTAGATGACACGTATACTGAAACTAAAAACTTGTCGAAAGCTATGGATACCATAAAAACTAAGTTCGGGGATGCTTTCACAATGGTGGGGTCAAATGATAAGGCACAGAGCCTAATTAAGCAATGGAGGGCCTTGTTTACTAAGGAGGGTAAGTATTTAACTAAGAAGAATGCTTCTATAGACAAAGAACTAAGTAAACTAGAGTTAGAACAGGAATTAGTGGGGCAACACGAGACCCTTATAGAACTACGCACAGAGCTAGCAGATCTAGAAATGAACGTAATAGATGCCTCCAACAAGCGTATGAAGGAGGAGGCAGCACTAGCTATAACCCTACTAGCGTACAAAGAAGCGGAAGCAGAAATAGAAAAAATGCAGTATGAGAAGTACGCTTCTTTCTTTACTGCTGCTGCTTCTGCTACTACCCAGTCTCTAGGGGATATATTATCAGATAAAATACATGGAGTAGATGCCCCAGATGATGGGCTAACCTCTGCCGAGAGAATAAGAGTAGCAGTGTCTAAGTCTTTATCGGATTGGGGAGGCAACTTTATAGCCAAATCTGCCTCAAATATGGTATTTGGGAATAAAGGCTTATTAAGCGGAATAGTTGGTATGCTTCCTGGGGGGGATAAAATGGCAGAGGCGCTTTTTCCGAAAACGGAACAGCAGAGGCTACAGGATTCCCTAGGGTCTATGAGAAGCATATTAGAGTCGCAGCTAACCCATATGAGAAGCGGTGTCACTAGAGTTGTAGACGACAGCAAAGCCGGAAGAGCCGCACGCGTAGAAGAAGGAACCTCCTTAGCTATATCAGGGAATATAGAAGCTGCTGCAGGGTCCTTTGGGTATCAAAATAAAGAACAAAGAGCTTGGATGCTACGAGAGCTGCAAGATGCTAACAAGATGCTAGCAGGGTCACACGAACTAGATTACTATGGTGTTGCTCTTGATAGAATAGAGCACCTAATGTCTATAGGGGTAAACAGGCAAATTTCCTCAGACCCTTCTTTTAGGGAGGATATGGCAGATGCAAAAGAAGCGGAGGCTCAAAGGATTATAGATAAAGCAGCAGAAGGAAATAGTTTATTGGGGTGGTTAAAAGGGTTCTTCACTAAGCATGAATCCCCTAATTCTATTGCTGTTTGGGATGAACAAGCTAATAAAAAACTAAATACCCTTAAAGACTTAAGGGAGTCTCCGCAGAGTGACGGCAGGTCTTCTAAATGGAAACCTGGTATGACTGCAAGAGAGAGGCATACAGCACAACTAGATGGGCTACGTCAGCCTACTAATAAGGCATGGTTAGAGGCGCGCTTCCCTAAAGAAGGCAATCATTTAGGTTCTGCAAAAACTAACGCTCCTTTCAGCGCTAAGAACCCTTACCCTAGTAATAGTATTACACAGACTAAGCTAGACTTCCAAAAATTTGGTAGACAGCCTATGACACAGGGGCAACTATTCCCCCAACAAGATTTACAGTGGGGTAAAATTGCGGAGAAGAAGACTTCTTGGTGGAATAAAGGTAGAACAGCTACTGAAGGTACCCAAAAATGGTTGGGTAAGAAAGGACTACTAGCAGATGATTTAGCTAAGCTAACCAAAACTACTGAAGCGTTTAAAGCTAATTTAACCAAGGGTTGGAAGGCGATACAAGGATGGAGACCATTCAAGGCCTTTAGTCCTGAAATGTTAAAAACAGGGCCAACTCCTGCCGTGAGACAGGCATTTGAAAGATTAGGCCCCGCTCTAATGAAAGTATCTGTACTTTTGGAAGCGTTAAAACCGGGGGAGTTAGCGGACGGCACTCTTAAGGGCGCTAATCCTGGGTATTTATACCCTGGAGAGCAAGGTCCTAAAACGGAGGCACAGACTAGTATGGATACAATGTGGCAAGATTACGGAAGTAAACTTGACCTACTGGCTCCTACACCGGCAGAGCATTTGCTAGACCAAAACATGTCTATGATTACAGATTCCACAGGTATGAAAGTACGTATAGTAGAGGATCAAACTAAAGGGATCGAAACCCCTGATGTATTTGGGGGTAATAGCAGCAAAGGGGATGACCTGAATAATACTGGTACTATTGTAAATAGTCAGTATAGTGCTAGTCAGATAGGTAAAAATGCTATCAATACTATGGAGGATGGGGTAACTAGTAATTTAACTGCAGAGATGACAAATGTAATGGCAGGGGACAAGTTCAATACTGATAGAATGGTAATGAGCCTATCCAACCTAGGCAGACAAACGGCTGTTAGTGGGATCACTAATATGATTATAGGGTCTATATTTAATGCCGCACTAGGGTCTGCTGGAGGGTCTGGAGGGTCTGGAGGGTCTGGAGGGTCTGGGGGCACTCCTGTAAATGGAAATGCTAACCCTACTATGGCTGCTAATGGTGCCATATTTAAGGGAGGCTTTAGAGCTTTCGCTAACGGCGGAATAGTAAACAAACCTACCCTAGGATTAATTGGGGAAGGTAAGCACAATGAAGCTATAGTACCCTTGCCTGACGGTAAGTCAATTCCTGTAACAGGGGGAGGCAGCACTAATAACAATAACTTTACCATTAATGTAACCGTTGATAGTGAGGGGGGAAGTAAGTCTGATGTAGAGAAAACCGGCGGAGGAGATACTAAACAGGCTGAGCAGTTAGGTTCTATGATGACTCATGCAATACAACAAGAACTAGTTAAACAACAACGTCCAGGAGGGCTACTTAGCGAATACTAATTATGGCAAACTTTAACACAGAAGTAAATATTAACCCCGATAGAGGGCAGAAACTAGACTCCAAGCCTAAAATACTACAAGCATCTTATGGGGACGGGTACGAACAGAGGGTTGGGCAGGGGATCAATAATATTTTAGAGACCTGGGACCTAAGATGGAAGAACAGAACCTTAGTAGAAGCTAATAAGATAGTGAAGTTTTTTGAGGATCAGGGAGGGGTAACTGCATTTGACTGGTACCCTACAGGGTACGATATAGCTAGTACTACTACTAGTGCGGCTACAAAAAAACTTGTAGATACTACTCAATATTTTACTAGTAAGTACTTAAATACTACGGTTACTGACTCAGGAGGTACTACCGCCGTAGTCACCGCAGTAGATAGTGGTACACAGTTATCTTTAGCTACCGATATTATGTCAAGTGGAGAAACGTATACTATTTACCCTTATAAGAAGTACGTCGCAGAAAAGTGGAGTACTCAAAATGAGGTTACTGGGGTAGTTTCGGTAACTGCAACATTTAGACAAGTAATGGAGCCATAAATGTCAAATAAAATAACTCAGGATATACACGGATTTGAGCCTGGAGACCTTATAACTTTATATGAGTTAGATATGTCTACAGGTACTGCCCCCTCGACCCAACCTATATTTAGGTGGCACTCAGGGCAAAATGAAAATATGCAGGAAATTGTGTGGCAGGGGAATAAGTATTCAGCTCTACCTGTTGATGCAGACGGATTCGAATTTAGCGCTAAAGGCGCATTGCCTAGACCTACCCTAACTGTAGCAAATATAACTTCACTATTAGCTGCTGTTATAAGTAGCTATGATGATTTAATAGGAGCAAAAGTTACTCGTAAAAAAACGTTTGCTAAGTATATAGACTCGTATTGTTATACGGACGGGTACCCTGTAGGAGGAGTGTGTACAGGGGAGTCGGGTAGCGACCCGAGTCTTAGTAAGAGCGATTGTTTAGACGCCAATAAAAATGGGTCTGTAGGTACATGGACCACGTATACTCAGACTACTTGCGAAGCAGCATCGGGCCCAGGTATCTGGTACGCTAGCGCTTTAGCAGACGATACTGCACATTTTGCGAACGAGATATGGTATGTAGATAGAAAAGCAGCAGAAACCCGTACCCATGTACAATTTGAACTAACTGCAGCATACGATGTACAAGGAATTAAACTACCTTCTAGAGTAGTGGTTGCTAATTCGTGCCCTTGGGTGTACAAGGGTGTTGAATGTGGGTACGCAGGATCAAGTTATTGGGATACTGATAATAATACTGTAGCAAGCTCCTCTGATGATGTATGTTCTAAAACATTTACCTCTTGCGAGCTTAGGTTTCCTGAGTCTGTAGAAAGCCCTTTTGGTGGGTTCCCTGGAGCAGGTATCAAAATGGGAATGGTACGATGAATGAGAAGTCCTTACAGGACTTTACAGAACACACAAAAATTGAGTACCCTAAAGAAGCCTGTGGCTTTATTATTGGGGTAGGTAAAAAAGAGAGGTATTTTCCCGCTAATAATATAGCAGAGAATCCCGAAGAGCATTTCATAATAGATCCTATAAGTTATGCAGATGCGGAGGATACTGGTAGTATTATTGCAATCTGTCACTCTCATCCAAATGAAGGGTGCGAGCCGTCAGAAGCAGACAAAGTATCTTGTGAAGGCACCAAAAAACCTTGGCATATTTTAAGTTGGCCAGGTAACAGATTATACAGCTGGGCCCCTTCTGGGTACGAGGCCCCTATTATAGGCAGGCAGTTCAGTTACGGGACATTAGATTGCTGCACGCTGCTTAGAGACTATTATAAAAAAGAGCTAAATATCGATTTTGATTGCCATAGTGGGCAAGATGGTTGGTGGGACAAAGGAGAGAATCGATATTTAGAAAACTATAAAGAGCAAGGGTTTATACAAATAAAAGACGAGTCTGACATACGAAAATATGATATATTTTTAATAAAATTAGTCTCCCCTGTACCAAACCATGCCGCAGTTTTCATAGGGAACGATAAAATTTTACACCACGTACACGGTAGACTTTCTAATAGAGAGATTTACGGAGGGTACTGGAGGAAGTATACTACGCATCATCTAAGGCACAAATCATTATGTTAAAGACAATTAAGTTATATGGAGAACTAGCAGATAGATGCGGAAAAGTATGGACCCTAGATATAAATTCCCCTGCAGAAGCTATTAAAGCGTTATGCGTAAATAATGAAGGGCTTAAGCAGTTCCTACTGCACTCCCAAGATAGGGGGGTAGGATACCAAGTAGTAGTAGGAAAAAGTTATATACAAAACTCTAAGGAGATCGCTATACCGTCCGGGAGGTCAGAGATCAAGATAATACCTGTAGTATTGGGGTCTAAGTCAAAGTTAGGCAAAATACTGGTAGGGGCTGTTATGATATACTTAGCTTACCAATATGGGTACACAGAGGGGGTGGGGTTCACCTTCTTAGGGCAAGTGGCCATGAATATAGGTGTATCCTTAGTGATGTCCGGAGTAGCAGAGCTACTAGCCCCTAAACCTAAGCCACCTAGAGATGCGGACAATAAAGTAGGGCACAATTTTAGTGGGCCAACTAATACAGTTAAACAAGGGATAGCAATTCCAGTATGTTATGGGCAATTAATAATCGGGGGTGCTGTAATAAGCAGTGGTATTGCTGTTGAAGATACGGATGGTACTTAGTTATGTTGCGGAAGATAAAGTTATACGGGGAACTAGCAGAGAAGTACGGTAAAGAATGGGAGTTTGATATAGAAACCCCTGGAGAGGCTATTAAAGCTTTGTGCGCTAATAACCCAGGGTTCAAGCAATTTATGGCAGAATCAGACTCTAGGAATACAGGATATCAAGTGGTGGTGGGGGAGACCTACATAGAGGACCCTACAGAGCTGAATATGCGTACCAGCAAAGATACTATTAAGATAATACCCACTATTTTAGGTTCGAAAAGTGCTTGGGGTAGAATAATTATAGGAGTTATTATAATAATAGTAACTTGTTTATACGCAGGCTGTTCTGGCGTTGGCGGAGCCGTATCAATAATGCAGGGAGCAGCAGGGTGGGGGGCAGCTATAGCTATGACAATCGGTGTTAATTTAGTAGTAAGTGGAGTAACCGAGTTAATTGTAGGAGTTCCTAAACGCCCTGAAGCAGAGTACGCTGATAATAATAACGGGTTCGGGTTTAGTGGGTCAACAAATACAGTTAAACAAGGGATAGCAATTCCAGTATGTTATGGGCAATTAATGGTAGGAGGAGCGGTAATAAGCGCTTCAATACTGAATGAAGACTATGTACAATAAGGACAATATATTATGAATGAAAATAACTGGATATCAGGCTCAGGAGGAGGATGCTTTGAAGGGGGAACTTTAGTAAGTACTCAAGGCTCTTGTATTCGTATAGATGAATTAAAAGTGGGGGACGAGGTACTTAGCTTTAACGATGTGGGCGAGATACGTACTTCTAAAGTTCTTAAAGTGCACAAGCATGAGAACCTGCCTATAACTAGATACACTTACTGGGGGGGCCGATACATAGATGCTACTCCTAATCACTGGGTATTAAATCAATTTAACGCTTTTGTAGAAATAAGACACCTAGGGACGGACGATTGTTTAGTAGATGAGAATAATCATTTACGTCCTATTATAGAAGTGAAGGAGTTAGGGGCTTCTTCCGTGTATAACTTAACCGTCGAAGATAACCATACATTTATAGCAGGCAATATTAGAGTACATAATGCAGGTCTTGGAACAGGCAATATCGCAGGTTCTGGAGGAGGAGGAAAGGGGGGTGGGGGAGCTCCTTCAGAGGATGATAATACTTTATTCTCAGAGGCAACTGCTAGGATAGTGGACTTAGTTTCTGAGGGAGAGATAGGGGGTCTATTAGAGGGTACCAGTTCTATTTTCCTAAACGAAACCCCTTTGGTAGATGCAGCAGGGGGAAGTAACTTTGATAATGTTACATATGTTACTAGAGTAGGTACTAACTCGCAGTCCTATATACCAGGGTTTTCAGGTGCGGAGACCGAGAGGATTGTTAACGAAGAAGTAAAAAAAGGTAGCCCCGGGCCCGTTATAAAAACAGTATACGGAAGCACATTAGATGCTTTACGAGTTACTATGTATGTACCTAGACTAACCTTTCAGGACACCGAAGGTAGCTTACACGGGTCCAGTGTCTCTTTCGAAATATACCTAGAGAAGGATAATAATGGCAGTTGGACTAAACTAGTGGATGGGGAATTGGAAGGGAAAACTACCTCAAAGTACGAAAGATCGTATAGGATGGATATACCTACTGCCTGGAAAAGCTCGGGGTTTACACAAATAGCTATAAAAGTGGTACGACTTACCTCGGACGCTGCGGATGCCCAAACCAGTAATTCCCTGTATTTCGGAACATACGCAATAGTTATCGATAATAAATTAAGATACCCCAATAGTGCTTTGATTGCTATAGAGGTCAATGCCCGACAGTTTACTAGCATCCCTAATAGGGGCTACGAAATAAAAGGGGTAAAGATAAAAGTGCCTAGTAACTACACCCCCTACGATCCAGGGCACTGTAATTTATCAGGGTATAGACGAAAGGATAGGTGTGAGCAAGCGGGAGGAGTCTGGTCAGGTACAGCAATAGGAGATAATCTATACTCCGGATCTTGGGACGGTACCTTTGATACAGAATGGACAAATAACCCAGCTTGGGTACTATATGACCTATGTACTGACGAAAGGTATGGGTTGGGCAGATGGCTAGACGCAAACCAAATGGACAAGTGGTCCTTATACGAGATTGCAAAGTATTGTGATGCGGTAGATAGTTCTGGCAACTTTGAAGGAGTTAGTGACGGATGGGGAAATAAGGAAGCTCGTTTTAATTGTAATGTGTACCTACAGGGGAGAGAAGAGGCCTTTAAAATGCTAAGCGACATAGCCTCAATTTTTAGAGGTATGATATATTGGCAGCAGGGGCAAATTACTGCAATACAAGATTCCCCAAAGGAGCCCGTAATGTCTTTTAGTGACGCGAATGTTATAGACGGGTCTTTCTCCTATGAAGGGTCTTCTAGAAAACAGAGGCATAATGTAGCGTATGTAACTTGGAACGACCCTTCTGATTACTATAGACAGCATGTAGAGTACGTAGAAGACAGTCAAGGAATTATTGATTCGGGAAACCAGATAATATCAACAGATATTAGGGCTATTGGGTGTACGTCTCAAGGACAGGCACATAGAGTAGGCACGTGGGCATTGTATACAGAAAAGTATGAGACAGAAGTACTAGTATTTAATACAGGGCTAGAAGGGGCAGTCCTAAGGCCGGGGGACTTAATAAAAGTAGCGGATTCTAGCAGAGCAGGTGTTCGGTACGGAGGGAGGGTCTCCTCCGGTAGTACTAGTACAGTAGTTCAGTTAGACAATGCAACTTCTGTAACTGCAGGGAGTACCTATACTTTAACAGTAATGAATACGGAACAAGCGTGTGTACGAAGTGGAGTTAAACAAGCCGAGGGGACTCAAGAGGCTTGTTTAAACGCGCATGGTAAGAATGAGTGGAAGCCCTATACCTGGGTGGAAACAAAAAACGTAAGTACCATAGGTACTACGGAGAGTGTGTCTGAACTAACAGTGACTTCTGCTTTTGAGAATACCCCCTCATCCCCTCATCTATGGATTCTTGAGGAACCGGGGTCTGTAGACGCTCAAGACTTCAGAGTATTGACTACTAAAGAAGTGGAGGATAACATAGTAGAGGTAACCTCTCTAGCGTATCATGGGGCTAAGTACGGGCTTATCGAAGAGGATTTAGCTTTTTCGCAGAAGACAACTAGTAGCCTACCGGACCCAGCAGACCCTATCCCTTCCCCTACTAACCTAGTAATAAGTGAGGAACTGTACGTGGATTCTATGAAGAACGTTAAAAACAGGGCCACCTTTAGCTGGGATGCTCCAAACACGGCCGGTACATCAACTACTTATCCGTATATTGCATCTTATTATGTAGAGTGGAGAAGAAAAGCTCCGGCAATTACAAACTGGGCTTCAATGGGGGAAACCTCTGCGCAAAGTATCACTATTGATGATGCACCTGCAGGAACTTTAGAATTTAGAGTTAAGACAAGGAGAATCTTCTAATGATATATTCCCCCTATGCCAGTGTTGAAGCTGAAATATACGGAAAACTTTATGCTCCGGAGGACGTAACTAATTTTAATATGGTTGCTCAAGGTGATAAAGCGTATCTAACGTGGACAAGAGTATCTGATTTAGACGTACTTATAGGTGGTTCCTACTGGATAAGACATACTAGTAAGACAAGCGGAGTAACGTGGGCGGGGTCTACAGATATTACTAAAACTGTGCCTGGTAATATGGACAACTATTTAGCCCCTTTGTTACCTGGATCTTATCTTATTAAAGCACTAGACTCTTCTGGTAATGAATCACAAAATACTGCATTTATAAAGTCCAACACAGCGGATATTTTAGCTCTTAATGTAGTACATACTAGTAATCAACATAGTTTATTCGGGTCTGATACTGCAGATACGGGTGTTAATGACTCTAATACTACTGATATATTTTTTGATAGTAGTGATAATACTATAGAATTATCAGCAGCGAGTTTAAGTACTGGAACACATGACGCGTACTACACTACTGGTACTCACGAGGATGACGTAGTATCTTCAGGAACTCATGATGATGCAAGAGCTACAGGAACTCACAACGCTGTATTAAATGTAGGAAGTACTGAGTATCAAGCAGTTAACTTTGTAGATTCTGCATCAGGTAACTTTGATTCCAGGAGTGGTAACTTCGATGATATGAGCCACGTTACTAATAAACTGGAGGATGACAGTGCGTCTTTTGACTCTACTTGGCTAAATAATTTAGTACGAAATACAACGGACGATACTACAGCTACGGTAACTGTGGTAGATAGTAGTACAGTACTTACATTAAGTTCAGATATATTTGACGCTTCTGGAGATGGCTATAGGCTAGAAACTAAAGCTACTCAGTTACGAGATACGGGGGCAACTTTTGTAGCAGGGGATGTGGGTAGAACTATACGAAATAACACAGAC
>Ga0233436_1002382_pt1 | contig 13522 bp, 9 predicted proteins | sample SI_122_August201_2_FD_182723 | JGI IMG/M metagenome (GOLD analysis project Ga0233436, IMG submission 182723) | Seawater microbial communities from Saanich Inlet, British Columbia, Canada - SI_122_August2016_150_MG | ecosystem: Environmental > Aquatic > Marine > Inlet | place: Canada: British... | reverse complement strand
TAATACAAGAGCATTGTTATTTTCAATAATCTTAATGTCATTTGAAACTAACGACAAGCCAAAAGAATTAGAAAAGACTCTTGAGTTTTTTAGAAAACTAAGTGGTTCTAATGGGTCAAAACCTCTAGTTGAAAGAATAGAAAAGCTACAAGAAAAAGAGGGAAGGCTACAAGAACAAGAAGAAAAGCTACAAGCACAAGAACAAGCAGCAGCACTATTATGGGCAGGTCAAAGTGGTAGAATTGAATTATTTCAAAATATAGAATTACTTCTACAAGAATACAAAAAGTCATTATTACCAGAACCAAAAGAGATAAAACTAAAGAACAAAAGAACAAATAATATCTTAAGTGGAACTCAGAAGGTGGAGCAAAATGAATTCAATGAACTTAAGAGTCAGTTTGAGGACTCTGGGGAGTTTAAAAAAGAAGAAATAGTGGAGATTTATGAGGTGAGGTTAAATAAGGAAGAAGAACCCATAATATTAGCAACAACAAGGGAGTTTCCTGCTACAAATGGGATGACTTGGGAAATAGGGAGCAAGGACTTTGAGTTAGCATTAAAACCAGAGGGAACTGAACCACAACAAAACATAGAAGGTGGAACTCCAATAAGGTTAATTAGTGTAAAGGATCCCCAAGCAAAAAACTCAAAAGTAGCAGTAAAAAGAAAGAAAGGACCAAGAATGTAATATGAAGGGGATCGCAACAAGAAATCCCCTCTCTTTACAACCAAGACCTCAAGTGGTAAGAATACCATTACTAGTACATTACAAGTTCCCCAGAAGAAATCCATAATCCCCTAATTTTGGAGTACTAAGGCACGAGAGAATGAATTCTTAACCCATCAAGTTCCCCAGAAGAAATCCACAATCCCCACTACCAGAACCAAAACCACCCAGAACCAACCAAGACCTCAAAATATCACCAAACTCAGAAAACCCACAGGGACAAAGTCCCGTATCAGCGAAGCGTCAATACCTCGAACAATTGGAAGCCCTAAAAGACCAAAAAAAAGAACCATAACCATTATGGAACAAGAAAAAGAAAACCCCTTCCAGGAAACCAAAGAATGATTACTCAGACTAACTCCATCCAGGAAACCAACAAAACAAAAGTTTTTAAAGACAAAACAAATATTTTAACAATAAACAAAACAAAGGTTTTAATAACCAACAAAACAAATATTTTAATAAAAGACAAAATAAAGGTTTTTATAAAGACAAAACAAAACCCCCAAGAAAACCTCTAAAAATGTTTAAAACCATTAGTATTGAGGTGAAAATATTCCTCAACTAAACCCAGACTTATTATATATTATAAATTAGAGCAAATTTGAGGTATCTCAAGACCCCATAAAATGGGAGTTTTTAAAATCGAAAAGTGAGTCAAATAACACTTAAAGTGAGTCAAATAACACTTAAAGTGAGTCAAATAACACTTTTGGCAAACAAAAAGAAGGAAAAACCCCTTTTTTTTTATTATTTATCAACATTATTCAACATTGTTAAAACCACCTTAAAATTACTCATATCTCTAAAAAGCTTTTTAAGGTGGTTTAAAAGGGTTTTTTTATTTTATAGGCACATACATCAAAAAAAGGTAAAAAAGAGTCAAATACCCCCCTTAAAATGCTTATTTTGATACAATAATATAAAAGGTTGACAACATTAAAGTATTTTAGTTAAAAAATTATTAAAAAATTAAAGTTTTTTGTATTAAAATGTGGTTAATCAAGGATAAGGGGTAAGATAATAGCTATTAAGGTTCCAAATCAAGGATAAGGGGTAAGATAGTAGCTATTAAGGTTTAGGTATGGTTAAAGGTTAGAAAGGGTTGAGTTGTTTAGACTTCCATAAATAAAAACTTTAATTTTTTTAAAGAATAGCACATTATTTAAAATTATTGTTTTATCCATTATCTATTCACCAGTGCAAATAAGGGTGGAAGGGTAAAAGAGATGATTAGCATCCCCAAAGTAATTTTAGACAGTATTTCTTTTTTAGAATAAAAAAAATTAGTATTTTTCATTTTGTTCTCCTTAGTTTTAGAATTATTTGTTCTTTATTAACACAAGTATATCATTAAACAAATAAATTTAAGTTAAAATAATAAAAACAATAATTTTCATAAAATCCAAAAGGGAAGTTAAAATAGTAAAAATAACCAACAAGAGGGTAGAGAAAAATGACAAGTAAAACACCAATAGAGAAAACATTACACATATTAAATAGTTACAGATTAAAATGTTCATCAAGTAAAAGGAATTTATTAACAAGGGTAGATTTAGGGATACAAAGAGATGGGAAGAAGGTAGATTCAGGTAGATTTTATATAGATGCGAGGGGTTTAATTCATTCACATGGAAGAGAGGGATGGGACAAGGAGATAGAGGGAAAGACAATAATAGAGTTTTTAAAGAGTTCATATCATAAGCAAAGTGATGAAGATATATCAAAAAAGACGGGTTTACCAATAGAGGAGATAAAAAGGGGATTTAAGTTAACAAAGGAGGAGAGTAAGAAGGTAGAGGAAGAGAGGAAAGAGGAAAAGAGGGGATATGATTTAGAAATGGAGGTATTACAGCTTGCATTGGGGTCATATAAGAAGAAGAATCAAAAAAACCAAACTTTTTATAAAAAAAGGGGATTTTCAAATAAATTATTAGAGGAATATGAGGAAGAGTTATTTGAGGTTGACACGAAAAAGTTAGAGGAAGAGATAGATATAATATTAGGAAGTAAGGAAAAAATGTCAGTTTTAAAGAAGAGGTATGGTACGGAATATGGACCAGAGAGTTTAGAGGGTTTATCAAAGGCGATTACACCAAATAAGATAAGAAATTACTCAAGATATATAAAAGTTAAGGCGACAGAGGATGACAAATCTCCAACATATTTAATAAGGGCAAAGGACAAGGTAAAGGGGCCAAAATACACTCAAATAGGGAGACAAAAAACAAGGGTTTTGGATAAAGGGGATAATTTGTTAATAGTAGTAGAGGGGCAGATGGATTATTACACAATGAAAGAGTTAGAGATAAATGGTGCATTTAGTTCAAAACCATCATATTTAGTTTCATTTAATGCATCAAACCAGTCAATAAATAGGGAAACTATCAAGGGGATAGTATCAGGAAAGAAAAACATTATTTTTGTAACAGACAATGATGAGGCAGGAAGGGGATTAAAGGATGACATTATAAGGCATGTAGGGGAGGATGCGAACATATATGATTTAATGAACGGGACAAAATATAATGATGTAAACGAGATGTTACAAAAGGAGGGTTTATCAGGATTAAGAAAACATGTAGTAGCTCAAAAGGGGAAAGAAATAAGGAGAGTATCAACACAACAGACAGAGGAGGAAGAGGTAGATTTTATAGTAGGAGAACTATGTGTAGAAAAGGAATCACATGGTAAAAACAAAAGTTTTGTGGTTCAAAAGAGGGATGGAAAAAAGGTAAAGGTAACAGATGAGGGGACAATAGAGTTATTAAAGTTAAATTTAATAGAGTATGATTATCAATTAAGTTATGAACAACCAGTACAGAAGGAGATAGGAAAATATAGAAAGGGAACAACAAAGGAGGAGTTTAAGAAGGTATTAAGGGAGAAGTTTGATAAAAAGATGAAGGAGATGGGTGTAATAAGTTCTTCAGGGGAGTATAAAGAGTTGTTAGAAAGGATAGAGGAGGAGTTAAGAATAATTATCAGTAAAGATGATAACAGTCAAAAGAATTATTTTGATTATTTTTTAAATGCATCAGAGATAGAGGATGAGTTTAGGAAGGCGGGAATAATAACAGACAAGAGGGGGACAGCATCAGCATTTTTAATGACAACAATTTTAGAAATCATACCAAGAACAAAGGAGGAGTTATTTAGGGATTTAAGGGATAAAGAGATAATAAAAGAGAGGTTTTTAAGTCAAGAGAGGGTAGGAGATCCAGATATAGATTGGGAGATACCAAGAACAATAGAGATAGATAAAAGGGTATCACAGATCCAGAAGAGTTTCGGGATGAAGAGAGGGGTAACTAAAACAACAACGGCACAAGGGATTAGGTATTCTCAACATGTTTCAAAATTTCACTTTACAGGAGACACGAGAGGGGGGATAATAGGAAGGGATAGTAGGGATTTAGAAAACGGAGATTATCAAAACCTTGATTTTTTAAGTTATCCTGGGGTATTAAATAAAATCCAGGAGGGTTATGAATCATCAAAGTTTGAAGACCCAGCAGAGTTTATTTTAGAATTAAGGAAGAAATCAAAGGAGGTTAAAATATCATTATTAGACATTATTTCAAACAATAATATGGAGTTACCTCATTTAACAGAAGGGGCATTAGATATAATAAGACAAAAGAAGAAAGCAACAAAGGGTTTACCTTGGGTTGAGACTGTGTGGGTAAAGGGGGAAGATGGAAAAAACAGGCAATATTTAAGGAATCAGGCTACAAAGGGTTCAAGGGATAGTGAACATAAGTGGATATCAGCAATGAATGGACAAACAATAGATAGTAAGGATATGTTAAGTTCGATAAAGATATATAAAAAACCTATTTTAGACGCAGTGGGGATAATGAATCAAAACAGTAATTTTGACCTGGACATTTTGTTAAAGCCCTGGGAGAAGAAGAGGTTATTAGAGATAGAGGTAAGCGATGAGGAGTTATATAGTGCTGTAGCATTAAATAGACCAGTGGGTTATTTAAATAGGTATCAATTAAAGGGAGAAGAACAAAACAATTATTTTATATTATCCCAGGACAATGAAAGTTATATTTTATCATCAATAAAGGGGGATAAGATAAGGGTAAGAAGAGAGGAGATAGAGGACAGACCATATTGGGGAAAGAAGGAGGTAACAACAGAGGATGGGAAAAAACTAATATTTTCATCAGCAGTAGATAGGTATTTAAAGGGAGAGGAGGTACAGACAACACAGGAATCAGTAATGGAGAACATAAGGGTAATATTAGAACAAAATGGTGATTTTAATTTTGGATCTATAACAGAGGTAGTGGACAATGTTAGAAAGTTCATATCAAAGTCGGACACAAAGATAGATGACAAGCTAAGGTTAAAAATAGGTATTTTGGTAAGTGAGTTAGATGAGGTTTTGGGGAAGAAGGGACAGTTAACAAAGGAGGAGAAGATATATGAGGAGAGTGTAAGGGGGATGTTAATGAATTCACCATTTTTAAACAACAAGCCTCATAACATCCATTTAGTGGACCAGATAAAAGCAGTATTTTTAATTCAGAGGGAAAATGGGGGTTTTGAGCAGCCTCAAAAAATGAAGAGTCCAATAAAAAGCAACAAAGGGCCAAGAATATAGTTAATTTCAAGAAAAAAACAAAGATTTTCACATTTTATAAAAGAGGCGTTAAAACATAATAAATAAAGGGTAATCAACAAGAAGAGTTGGTATCTTAAAGAGAGGTAAAAAAAAATGGCAAAACCAGAAAGAAAAACAATAATGGACAAAGTAGAACCAACAGTACAGTTAGTTGAGAAAATGGAAAGATCTTTATTAGAGCAAGAAGTAAATAGGAATGAAGACTTAATAAAAACAACAAAGAAAAAAACAGCGGGTTCAAAAGAGAAACAACAAAGAAACCACCTAATAAATAGTGCAGCCATAGTATTTTTGGCTGAACAGGAGAAGAAGAGGTTAGGGTCACAGGCTGAGGAGTATGAAGAGATAGAAAATAATTTCATAACAAGGTCAGTTGAGACAACAGATGTAAGAAAAGACTGGTTAAATTCATTAAATAAAAGGCAAAAAGAGGCTTTAGATAGTATTTTTTCAAATATAACAAAGGAATTATCATTTAAGGAGGCAGAATTAAAGAAAAACACTGCTTCTTTACCAGCAGGAGGTGTTACAGACTTAACATCAAAGGTGATAGAGTCGATACATACAACATTAGTATCACATACAATGTATAAGTCAGGTGGATTACAAACGCCAATGTCAGCACAAATTACACAAATCATAAATGGAAGGGCTCAAAATGAATACATAACTATTTTGGGAGGAGGAAGTAGAGATAATGGAGCTAATGTATTAAATGTATTAAAGGCGATAGAAGTATTAAAAAAGGAGACAGAGAATGAGTTAAAGATGTATCAATCTCAAATGGAGCCAACAGAGTATAGGTATTTGAATAAAATGGGAATAGAGGAGGAGATGGTAGGTCCAAATATTCTTGGGGACATTACAGAAGCAGTAGAAACAAAAAAGAAAAAGACAGTTTTTTATAAAAACATTGAGGGTTTAACAAAGGATTTAATATCAACAGGTGAGGTTACTCCTGTGGAAATTGAGAATTTTCTAAGAGATAAGTTGGAGGTATTAAATGTAGGTTTTAAGCAGGGTTTTGAAACAGAGGAGTATAGTAAAGAATCAGAGATAGACTATGACCAGATACCAACAGAGGAAAGGATAATAAGAGAAGATGAGATGGCAAGGGTAATAAAAGACTTAAAATCAACAAAAGACTTGGCAAGACTAAGTGAGAGTGCATTATTATTATGGATTTCATCAAAGATTGGATTAGAGTCATTTGACCAGATGTTTCCAAATAAGAGACAGGTAGTAAAATCACATTTTGCTCAATTAGAAGAGGAAAAGTTAATAAGAAAGAAGCAAGACCAAACACCTGTTGTGACTTCTAAGGTAAGGGACAAGTTTGAGAAAAGATTAGTATATTTAAAAAAGAAGGGTTTTAAGGAAATGGAGTCAATGAGAAAAATTCACAATGAGGTAAAATTTGATGCAGACTTATCAGACAAGTTATTCAATATTTATTTATATGAGATAGACTATTTACCAGCCCAAGAGGAACAGGAGTTATTTTGGGAAATGTCAAGTTATATAAGTTCACCAGAAGAGTTGGATCAAAGAACCCAAGAGATGTATACTAAATTAAAAAACAACAATTTTTTAAAAGTAGGAACAACTGGTAGAGAGTTTGAATTAACAAAGGTGGCATTAAAAAAACAAGAGCTTAAATTACAGGCAAAAACAAAGGCATCAAGGGGACCAAGAATGTAATATGAAGGGGAGGAAAGGGATTTCTTCTTTTTTCATAAAATCATAATAGAATGTTAAAACAAGTAAAATAACCAAAAATAACCAAAAATAACCAAAAATAACCAACAAGAGGAAAAAACAATGAAAAAAACAACAATTTTTGACACAGAAACAACAGGTTTTTTAAGAACAAAGGACGATATCAAGAATGGTATTAAACAATCAGAGATGGTGCAAATTGCTTCAATAACAAGTGGGCAAGGAGGGACTTCTTATATATCAGAGGTAATTAAACCAGAACAAGTGAACTACGATGAGTTATCGGATGATGCATATGAGGCAATGGCGGTAACAGGAATAACAAAGGAGTTAGTAGATGAGAAAGGTATTAAGAGATCAAAATCAAAGTTTTTAAAGATGGTGGAAGGGGATAATAATCCAGACCATATTTTAGTAGCACATAATGCAAAATTTGATATAGAGATGTTAAGAACCATACCAGAACTAGACAAAAACTTTAATTTTTCAGTAATAGATACATTAGTAGTAGCACAGGATGTGATACCAGAGGTTGAGAAGCATTCTCTACAATTTTTAAGATACAGAATGGGGTATTATAAACAGGAGGCAAAGACAAAAACAGATCTTTTAGGAGAGAATGTGGAGTTAAAGGCACATGATGCACTTTCAGATGTGGTATTTTTAGTAGATTTATATAAGGATTTAATAAAGAGGGTAGGCAAGAAGTATAACCTGGTTGAAAAGGAGGATATACAGGAAAAGATGATAGACATATCAACGCAGACGAGATTATTAAAGAAGCTACCTATGACAGATAAGAGGGGGGAGACATTTTACGATGAGGTTAGAACAGGATCATGGACTATAAAGTGGTTAAAAGACAAAATAGATCCAAAAGAAAATTTTTCTTTGCACATGACGGTATCAATATCATATATATTAGGGTCTCCAATAAGAGCAGGAAAGTTAAGTGAAAATGATTTTGACAAAATAATGGAAATTATTCAAACAACATCAAGAGAGGGTGAGAGTTTAAAGAATTTAGAAAAGGTTGCAGAAATTTTAGGGATAGATAAAAGTAGTAAAAATGAAACTATGACAGAGTTAGTGTTATTGGTATCATCTTTAAAAGATCAAGTTAATCAAATACCGTGGAAAAGAGAGGAGTCAGAAGAGACACAGGTGCAGGAGAAGGTAAAGGGTCACCAAAAGGAAAAAAGAAAGTCAACAAAACAATCGTTTTAAAAAAACAAAGAGATCCTCAATTTAAAAACTGGGGTTTTTCTTCCAACTCTCTCAAATTTTTCTAATTTAGTAATTTTTAATATTTTTAATATTTTTAAACCACATCCGAGAAGGTATTTCTAATTATTTCCCAATCTTTAACTAAAAGGGTTTTAAGTTGTGACTTTCTGATTTGTGTTTCACTATGTGTTTTAGCTCCTTTAGAGTATAGGGCAACTAACTGTTCCCAAACTTGATCAGGAAAATTATAACCAGGACCAATTCCCCAATTTTCTTGATCAATAATAAAATCATAAGAATACTCAACCAAATCAAAAGTGATAGGGATAGAGAGGATACCTGGGCCAATTACTGTAGGTATTCCATTAAGTTTATGATGCTTCCATTCCATATTAGTCCTCTTTGTTCATGTTTTCTTTATAGACTTCAATACATTTAAGAGCATAAGTATCAGAAAGTTCAGAAATACTAAAAAGAATTGTTTTAGCAATATCTCTATCATTAGCAAGTTTATCATCAAATCTAGGACATTCAATTTTAGAAAAATATTGTTTTTTAAGGGTTTCACTAAAGATAATTTGGGAAATAACATTAGTATTATAGATATTATCAAAAATGTATTCTAGACAGTGTTCCCAATCTTCTGCGAGTTTAGGATTATTTTGAATAGAGAATTGAAGGATATATTCAGACCAAGTAATTTCTCTAAGGGATTTAAGGACATTATGAAAAACAGTATCTTTAAACCCAACAGAACCACCAATAAAAGTAACATTTTTGATACAATTAGATTTAATAGAGTTCATTTTTTTAAAATCCTTATAAAAAACACAATTTTTGAAACTTTCAATGATATCAAAATTATAGATATTGTTAGTTTCAAGGCTTTCAATTATGTTATTCCAAAGGTCATCAGTATTTCCTTTAAAAACTCTAATAAGGTCTTCAAAGTCACCAAAAAGGTATGAAATATCATCAGCAATTTCTAAAATATCTGTTTCAATAAGTCTAGTTCTTTGAAAACCAGTTGTTCTATTTTGTTGAAGGTTAGCAAGTTGTAATTTATCATTAAACTCTGCAAATTGTGATTCATAAAGTCCTTTCCCTTTTTCATTTTCTTTAATTAAAAAGGGGTATTTTATGGTAGTAAGAATAGTAAAGGTGTTAATTTCAGGCATTCTTTGATTTATAATAGCCAGGTTATTAGCGTTAGCTTCAAAGTGAAGGCCAAATTTTTTATTAACAACAGCATTCATTACGGTTTCTCCAATATGACCAAGAGGAGCCATACCGATATCATGTAATAAGCAGGCGTTAAAAACAACATCACTATCAATTTTGTAACCACTCTTACCAATTTCACCTATATTAGCGGCAATTTCTCTTGCGATAGAAGCAGTTTCTATTGAATGAGTAAGTCTTGTTTTAATAATAGCATTTTGTCCAAGGTTAACAATAACTTGTGTTTTGTCAGCTAGTCTTCTAAATGGTTTTGAGTTTATAATATTTCTTTGATCTTCAAAATAGTTCATTTTTTATCTCCTTTAGTCTTGTTTTTCAAATTTAGTTGGATTCAAGATAAGTGAATCAGTAATAGAAAAGTGTTTTTTTAGTATTCTTTTATCATTTCTTTGAACAAAATCTGAATGATTAGTATCAAAATTTATATTTTCATTAAATTCAACATATTTTTTAAGAAGTCCATAAATTTTACTTTCTATTTTGTTAAGTTCATCTGATAAAATATCAATTTTGTAACCTGTTTTAATATCATTATAATTATTTTGACAAATAGCAACACTAGATATATCAAGGATAAGGTTAAAAACTATTTCAGCTTCTCTTTTATAAGGTTCTAGGGCAACCAACCATTCAACAAACTTTTTTTTGTTATTATTAGATAAATAGTTATTTATAGTTTCACAGCTCATTGTATTAGTGCTTTCTTCATAAATAGAATCATCATATTCATCAAAAGCAGCATAATCAAAGACACTAAAATCATTATCATCAAAATCATTATTTTTAGAAGAAACAGTATCAACAAAAGAACCACCTTTAGAAGAGTGTTCAGAGTGTATTTCACCTTCAATATAAGCAGTTTGTATAAACTTAAAAGGAACCCCTTCAAGTTCTTCAATGAATTCCCCAAGCATATTAGCTTTTTCTTTTTTAATAGTATGAGGGTTTTTACCATTTTTATATTCAGCAAGAAGGGTTTCTTTTTCTTGAGATAATTCATTAACTAAAACATCTCTTTTAGTAGACCACATAGAAAAGTTATCAACATAAGCATTAAGAGTTTCAAAAATCTCAATTTTAGTTTGTAAAAAATGTATTTTTCTATTTATTTTATCTCTTTTACCTCTTGAAAGTTGATGAGGAAGGTGAACTTTAGTTAGGAAATCGAACATTTTAGTTTTAGTATTTTTGTTTTTAATAAAAGCAGAGAATCCTTTAGAGTTATTACCTTTAAACCCACCTTTATCAACAACCCATAAGGCAATTTCACATTTAAGGTCTTCAATTTTATCATTTCCAAGGAAGTTTCCAGTTACAATATTAAAATTATGAGCAACAGAATAAAGAGTTTTTTCATTTTCAATAATTAAATTCCAAACATCTGGTCTACATTCTAATTCATCTTTCCAGTTATAATCAACATTTTTCATAACAGCATTCATTACTTATCTCCTAAGTTTTTTTTAACAAAGTATTTTATTTTATTTTTAATATTATTTTTCATTTTGAAGTCTTCAACAAATTCTTTACAAATAAATTTATGAATAGAAATGATAAGGTTTTGAGTAAGAAAAAAATCATTTTTTAATATTTCGTTAAGTTTATCTTGATCAATTGAGTTTTCCCAGTTTTCTCTATTAAATTGAATAACATCAACAAGTTTATCATGTTCTAAAATAACATCAATAAAAAACTCATATTTTACAAATCCATTTATATCAGTCATTATTTGTTTAATAAGAAAAGGGTTGTATTCACCAAGAGTTTCATCAAAGGCGTAGCACCAGAACAGTTGGTGAGTTTCTTTAGGTTCCCATTTTGCCAGGGCATATTCAAAAAGAGAGAGTAATATTGTTAATTGTGTCTCATGAAATTCAACTTTATGTTCAACTTCCTCAGACACTTCAGTTTCCATAAACTCACTATCAGAAAAAATATTTTTATTTAATTTTCTAAAAATTTCATTTTGTAATTTATAGTCCAACTGAGAGTATAACCAAGAAGAGAATAGCATTCCACCTTCAGGACTCCATTTTTCTTTAGCGTTAGCAAATATCTCAAAAGACAAAGAGTAAAGGTGTTTAGATATAGTTAAATATTCTTCATTGCCCATATATAATCTCATATTTTTATGTATAACAGACCACACAAGGTTGTCATATTCAGTAAAGTTTAATTTTTCAGTATTTTGTCTCAATTTTAGGACCTCTCTTATTTATATTTAAAGTTTTTAATAATATATCAAAAAACTTCTTACATTCACCTATTATAAAAAAAATAGATAAGGTGAAGTGTTAAGAGCTTTTACTGGTATTCCCCTATAAGAAAAACAAATATTTTAAATATTAAATATAAAAATCTATTTTTCAGCCCTTATTTACTATTTGTACATGATAATAACATAAAGGAGGGAAAAAAAGTAATTTTTGTAAGAAAAATTTAAGTTTTGTAAAAAAAGGAGAGAAAAACAAGTATTTTAGTAAAGGGGGGGTATCTCAATGGTATTACCAAAGAGACCCATTACTATTATTTTTACTATTAAGTTGATTTTGAAGTTTATCAATTTTGTTTTGAAGGGATTTATTTTCATGTTTTAAAGTAGAAATAATATCTTTTTTATTTTTAAGTTTATCAAATTCAAAATTAGCATTTTTGATATCATTTTCAGTTTTAGATAAAATAGTAGTTTTGTAATCAACTTGTTTATTAAGTTCAAGAAGTTGTTTTTTAAGTGTTTCAACTCTACTAATAATGTTAGAGGCCAAAATAGTTGTTTTGTTTTTAATATTAGTTACACTTTGTTTATTCTTATCAATAGTTAGTTTAAGGCCAGAGATTTTATCAGCGGCAAACCCAAGTATTTTAGTAGATCTAGAAATTAAATCTTTATTTCGTTTAACATCTATTAAAAGTTTATTTTTAATAAGTTTTGTTTGTTCAATATCTTTTTTCAAAACCCTAATTTTATTATTATTTTCCAAAATAGTAGTTTTAGTTATATTAAGTGTTTTATTAGAGGATTTAATAAGTTTATCAAGTTCATTTTTTTCAAAAGATATATTTTGTTTAGTTTCAACAAGAGTATCAATTTCATTTTCTAAAACAATCTTTTTCTGCAAAATTAAAGTTTTTTGTGACTCAAGGTTTTTAAGAATAGTATCTCTATATTTATTAGTATCTTTTAAAACTTGTTTTTTATTTAAAAGAGAGGCATTAGTAATTTTATCAGCATTAAGAATAGCAAGACTAATAGTTTCATTAACTTTAAGTGCAATACTGTTTATATTACCAATATTATTATTAAGGTTTTCAATAGCCTCAGAAGTTATGTCAAATTTAGAGTTAATTTGTTTTTGATCCAAAATAATTTTTTTAATCTCCATATTATCCAAAATAATTTTTTTAAGAGGTTGATTAAGGTCAAGTGAATTACTAATTTCTTTTTTATAATGTGCTGCGTTTAAGGCGTTTACTTTATATTCAGAATAAAAATAAGACATACCAAAAAATGAAGTCAAAAGAGCACCAGATAATAAAATATTTACAAAACTACTATTTTGTTTATTAACAGTATCAACTACATGTGTATCACAATGTTTAGGTTCTGTAATTTCATCTTTAATGTTACCAATCTTTTCATCAACCATCTTACCAGGAGTATCACCAACTTCATCAATTAAATCAAAAGTATCAGTTTTAATATTTTCAACAATAGTAGTCTCATCGGTTTCAAATACTCCCCAACCTTCATCACCATTTACATTAGTTAGAATTATTTCAGAAGTTTCAGAAGTTTCCTCAGAAGTAGAAGTATTTGTAGAGGGTTTATCTTGATTACCGACATTAGTTTTAGGGGATTTTTTATCAAAACTGATATTTTTATTATTAGTATTTCTGTTTTTGCTCATATTTGATTCCTTAGTTTAATTTGTATTAGTAGTTATTTAACATATTTTATAATTGAT
>Ga0233436_1002358_pt1 | contig 13646 bp, 24 predicted proteins | sample SI_122_August201_2_FD_182723 | JGI IMG/M metagenome (GOLD analysis project Ga0233436, IMG submission 182723) | Seawater microbial communities from Saanich Inlet, British Columbia, Canada - SI_122_August2016_150_MG | ecosystem: Environmental > Aquatic > Marine > Inlet | place: Canada: British... | reverse complement strand
TGTCCATACAGCAGAGATAGGGAGTATCATATAACTTCGACCGGTTATTGCACGAACTTGCTAAATGCATCACACATGACTATGACTGCTTTATCAACTTTTCAGCCATATTACTTACTATTACGTTTAGCCCTACGATAATCCCACGGAGCCACAGCAGGTGCAGACCATAGTCCTATTCGCTCCATTCTGGCTTTAACCTAAGAAGAAATATAGAGCTCGATAAAGCTTGGCTATTCTGAAATTTTTCTAGGTATAAAATGTAGCGTCGACATCACCAATTAATGTCGGCATCTTTTCACCTCCATCATTGTACATAGCGACACACCTATTATTTTTTAATGCTTCAATTAACTCCTGGTCATTGATACACAAATAGACGTTTTCTTCACACACCTTACAGAATTTAATATTATTTTTTCCTGTTTGATCCATTTCAGACCATAGTTGGTTGCACTTATACCTGAACTTACAGTTTCTGATTAATAAATCATTCATCTTTTAAAACTTAATCCATAAAATATTCTATGCTTATTTTTGCATTTTAAAAATACGTTATCGATACTCATTATGTCCTCTATAAATTGATTAGCTTTTCATATTTTTTAGAGTTAAAACTCATCACTAACATGTATTTCCGCTCCTAAATTGAGAAACTCCATGATGGAATCTTCAATCACCGTGAGATCACATTCCGTATTTCTGTACCCACCTACTTCTATAGCCCAGCCTGGCTCAGAAAAGCTATCAGAACCTATGGGTTTCTCAAACCTGCTACCACCAATTGAAATTTCAAAAACTTCGTCAGAAATTCTAAAGTCAATATAACGCATTTCACTAAAGTCATCAGTTCCAGCACGATAACAAACACCATATTCGATGGTCGACTCAGGTGTAATTAGTGGTAAACGCTCAAGAGCAATAAGCGCATTTCCCAAGCTAATGATCTGAAGGGGTTTTATACTTGATTCCTTCAAAAAAAGGCGTGCAACAGCTTTCGCGAGCTCAATAGCATAATAGTCGTCTTCTAGTAACTCAAATTCATTCATAATACATTCAAATTATTAATTAGCATGTAAATTGACTCAAAATTTAAAGCATCTCAGACCAGATACTATATTTTAAATACGAGTTTTATCCATTAATTCTGGTAAATAGGAGCTTTATTCCATTTATAGCCGTTCAAGGTTGAGCAAAAGAATATGTTCTGATACTTCTGGCATAAGCACTCTCTAAAAATAAAGGTTCTTTTGCTATCTCAGTAAATAATCGCTCTGAAAGAGGTTTGATGCCAACTCTACCCAAATCTAACCGGTCCGCATCCCAGCAAGTGTGAATTGTAATATCAGACTCCGGTATGCTATCACTATGGAACTCACAAGCTGTCTGCAGTAGCTCGAATCCATTATCATCAATTTCAAAGAATTTACCCCGTAACTCTCTAGCATACTGGCTAGCACGTTTTCCATGAAAAGGATCAGCATAATCATTCAGTCGCCTGGAGTCATGCAAGAAGGCAAATAGCTCAATTACATCTGTTCTGGCGCAATTCTTTTTAGCGATCTTTAAACCATTTAGACGAACCCTTGACCAATGGGAGGCACCATGAATACCCTTCCAGTCCAATTTAAATTGCTGCCGGAGTTCTTTAATAAATTCATGAGAGATTATCGATGACACTTTACTTCCTGTAATTACCATGGGCTTTGATTGTAGTCTCGCATTAATTGCCTAAGAATACGAATCTCAACACCAGAAAGTGGGTGAGTGCTGGGTACGCCATTTTTCAACCTGGTTATGTGTACTAAGCCTTGCGCCAGATCAACACTGTCCCACCGTAATGCTATTAATTCAGAAATGCGTAAGGCATGTCGATACGCTATCAGGATAAGTGTTTTATCACGATGACCATGTCGGCCAGTATTCCTTGCAGCCTTCATCAACCTGTCAATCTCTGTTTCTGTTAGTTACTCCCTGGGGCGTAATTCATCATTTTTCTCCTGAGTGGAGGATAGACTTTTCCATTTACGGTGCTTGGGGAAGTCTTTGCTGTATCAATAGAAATCACGTTATCCATCATACTTTGCCCTCAAACTTTCCCATTAATGGTCAGAAATGGGAATGTTAATTATTTAAATAATGCCTAACATTATGCTACACATTTGCTATCATATAGAGACTAGCATTAACTGAGAATAAATCGAATGGTTGCTAAAAAAACTGCTGCCCTCAATCTGCGCATTGACCCAAATATCAAGGAAGCAATTCGTATTGCTGCACAGCTAGATCGTCGATCAATAGCCAACATGGTTGAGATACTGATTATCAAACATTGCGAGGAAGCAGAGATCTCAATTCCTGAACAGCAAACTTTATTTGAAGACGATGTTGATGAATGAGAAAACCATCCGTGCATTGGTCGAGGCTGGTGCAGTTAAGAAAGTTATGCTCATTGCCGATGGTGCTACCATTCATGTGGATATCATGACTCAGGCGGGTGTTGTTACTGCATATTCTGGTCGAACGTGAACACTGATTCTGGCGCATCGTGAACACCCATACTGATTGATGGTGAACACCGATTCTGGTGGGAACGTGAACACTTTTAGTGTTTTTCCAGAATCACCGTTCACGATCAATCAGAATCTTTTCTACGCATTGTTTATTCACTGCTAACCTGCCCGATTTTTTATCGGGGACGGTGATGCCAACCAAGAGAATATCAATGCGACAATTAAGAGAGTTATTACGTTTACGACTGCATGCGGGTTTAAGTATGCGGCAAATAAAAGACAGCTTGCGACTCAGCCTGGGTGCTATTCAGAAAGTGATCAGCAAAGCACAGGATAAGGGCCTTGACTGGGCAGCGATAGAGCCACTCGATGACCAGCAACTGGCACAACTATTTTATCCAAAATCCGATAACCGTCCCTCCAATCAACTTCAATTACCGGATTGGGCTGAAGTCCATCAAGAGCTGAGAAGCCCAGAGGTGACCAAGCACTTACTGTGGGAAGAATATACTCAGGCCTATCCCAATCGAAGTTACAGCTATCCCCAGTATTGTTACCTTTATCAGTCATGGGCAAAGAAACAAAAACGCTCCATGCGCCAAATTCATAAGGCGGGTGACAAATTGTTTGTTGATTATGCAGGTAAAACCATGCCTGTTGTGAATGGTGAAACGGGTGAAATCCGAAACGCTCAAATCTTCGTGGCGGTTTTGGGTGCTTCCAATTATATATTTTCTGAAGCCACCTGGACGCAAAGTTTACCCGACTGGCTGGGCAGTCATGTTCGTGCTCTGGAATTTATTGGCGGTGCGCCAAAGTTGATTGTGCCGGATAACCTGAAAAGCGGTGTGACCAAAGCTTGCCGTTATGATCCTGATGTCAACCCCAGCTATCAGCAGTTATCAGCTCATTACGGTGTCGCCATCATGCCTGCTCGCCCCTATAAGCCTAAAGATAAAGCCAAGGCTGAAGTGGGTGTTCAGATCATTGAACGCTGGATACTGGCCTGCTTACGGCACCAGACCTTCTTCTCTTTAGCCGAATTAAACCACAGTATCAGTGCATTGCTGGTCAAGGTTAACAATAAACCCTTTAAACAACTGAATGGCACACGCCAACAGTGGTTTGATTCACTCGATAAACCAGCTTTGTCCCCTTTACCTAAACAGGCTTATCAATATACCGATATTAAAACCGTGAAAGTGAATATCGATTACCACATTCAATACGATCAACACCTGTACTCTGTACCGCACCATCTGGTGGGCGAAAAAATAGAGCTGCATGCCAAAGAACAGTTGATCGAACTGTACTTTCACAACCAGCGTGTGTTCAGCCATGTCAGGAAGTATCGCCCCGGCACCACCACGGTGGCAGAACATATGCCGACCCGACATCAAAAGCACTATCAGTGGAATGCGGGCCGACTGATGAACTGGGCTAAAGATATAGGCGATGAAGTGCTGGTCTGGGTGCAGGCACAACTCAAACAAAAGCAGCACGAACAACAGGCTTACCGTGTCTGTCTGGGCTTATTAAACCTTTCAAAAAACTATCCTGTTAAGCGGATAAACAGCGCCTGTACTATCGCTAATAAAAGCGGACTTTATAAACTCAAACAGATTAAATCAATTCTACAAAGTAATCAGGATCAATTGGTCACCGAGTCACAGGAACAACTGCCATTACTGCCGCAGGATCATGAAAATATCCGTGGCCCTAAAGTCTTTCACTAACCCTAAAAATCACACTGAGAATCTCATGATAGAACAAACCATTACACAACTGCGTCAACTCAAACTCAGCGGCATGGCAAATGCCCTACTGAGTCAGGCTGAACAACCCGGGACCTATGAAGGCCTGTCTTTTGAAGAACGGTTACAACTGCTGACCGACAGCGAGCAGCTGGATCGAGAACAACGAAAACAGCAACGCTTACTCAAAGCAGCCAGGTTAAAAATAGATGCCAACCCCAGAGACATTGATTATCAGCATCCCAGAGGGCTTAAACAATCTCTGATGGCATCGCTGTTACAGTGCGACTGGATTCATAAATATCAAAACCTGCTGATTACCGGGCCCTGTGGCAGTGGTAAAACCTATCTGACCTGTGCTCTGGCGCATATGGCCTGCATGAAAGGTTATCGAGTCAAATACTACCGCTTATCCCGATTACTGTTAGCGCTTACCCAGACAAAAGCCGATGGCAGTTACAGTAAAGCCCTGCAGGCCTTATCAAAGCTGGACATGCTTATTCTGGATGACTGGGGTCTTGAACCTCTCAAAGCAGCGCAAAGAAATGATCTGATGGAAATCATGGATGATCGTCATAGCAGTTCATCAACGGTCATTATCAGCCAACTACCCACTGATCAATGGTATCAATCTATCGGTGATAACACACTGGCCGATGCCATCCTGGATCGACTCATGCATAACGCCCATCGAATCAAATTAAAAGGAGAATCCATGCGGAAATTACAATCAATTATTGACGGATCGTGAACACTTAAGGTAAAAAGACGACCAACCCAATGCGTGGAAAGTCAGGTGTTCACGATCGACCAGAATTGGTGTTCACGTTCACCAGAATATGCAGTTACTGCCACTACGACTAAAGGAGCAATTAAAACCTGGGCTTCTATTGATTCATCGGCTAAATGGATCAAGAGCCTTGGTATTGGTAAGGCACAGTTAGAAATCAGTAAATGGTTACCCGGCCAACGAGGTATGGTTTTATGAGTACATAAGGTGTCTGATAGGTTAGTCAAAAAAGCGGTCAGTCGCTTAAGCCTTCGCTATCTCTGGAATCGACCCAAGCGGACTTTAACGGTTTAGATTGTGAATTCCTACGCTTCGCTGGAATCACAATCAAACCTTATTCGTTAGGCATTTATTTTTTGTTTGTGGGAAGTGGCCCTTCATAACGCTTGCTCCACCCTAACGAAACAACCCCAATTATCAAAACTCCCAAACCTATCCAAACACCCCCATAAGTGAACGCGATAGGCAATGCCACAATTGCAAACAATATTGCTGGCCAATCAGATTTATCTTTTTCGGTTGCCATGGCTATCTGCGCTCGAGTTTATCAATGAGATTTTCTACCCCAGAAATATTTTCTGCTGAGCCACCGAGCAGTTCATGAAGCCAACTTTCACACACTGCAGCGGCTGCCCATTCAGGGTGCCCATGCGAATTAGCACCATTTTGTACGGCTCTTTGCCTACCAGCTGTTGCTTCATTAAGAAGATGCTTTAACTCATCCTGTCTCTGCTCTTCAGGTAATGTTTTTGCTTTTTCTATCCTTGGTCGCCATGCACGTATCGATTGGGTAATTTGGGCTCTGGCTTTCTTTTTAAACCATCCCGAAGTCGCGCTCTTGATTTTTCGTAGTTCATCTTCATTGAAGCTCATTGGTCATTCTCCTGCAACAGTTGAATTAGGCTTACTTAAATACCAAACATTTTACGTACATCAGCCACGTATTTGTCAGTTGATGTTTGTAATGCTCTTGTGATTTCTTCTAGATTTGCTGTAGAGTCTTGTCTGGTAACAAGTTCTGCAGATGAACGATAATGCGCACTTTCAACAGGCTCTTGACCGGTGAAGGATTCAAATTCATTGTATCGTTTAAGAATAACGGGTGCGATTTGATCAGCAACTGGACCGTTATTTTTCTCTGCTTCTTTCATTCCATCAATTGCTGATTCAAAGAAGAAATCAAGTGTTGCCCATTTTTCTGATTTAAGAGCTGAAGCAGAAATATAACCTAAAGCATATAGATGGTGTGCAAGTGCTTCTGTATAAAGCCAGGAAGATGCACTCTTATTGAGACCAAAACTTTCTATCTCTGAGGGATGGAGGTACGCTCCTGTAAGAGAAGCACGAACTCCCCTACGTATGGCTTCTGCTGCTCGAGACTTTTTTCCTAATCCGAACATTATGACCTCCTCATATTAGTTATATACCCAGCATTTTTGCAGCAGCAGCGACAGGTCTTGCCAAATCAAAGTAAAAGCTATATTCACTTCCGTCATTGGATTCAACACTGATCATTCTAAGTAATTTTTCTGGATTATCTGGGGCACCAATAGTGTATTCCATTCCTCGAACCCAGCCTTTACCACATTTATCGGTAATAAAATCATCTATTAAAGATTGAGCCATACCCATACTGGCGCAATTTACTATTACGGGAGAGTGTTTAGACAATCCATCGCCTCCGTGCATAGGTGGTTTATCGTCATATTTATTTTTCTTTTTTTTACCAAATATTCTAGAAATAATACTCATGGTTGTATCCCTTTATTTTGTTCTAATGTCCTAAATTATCGGAAAGCAAAAGTGTAGCTTTTGACTTTCCGATTACATTTTAATTGTTAGGCTAGTAATTGTTATTCGATAAACCAATTTCTATTAACCTTAATAAATCGTATCGTGGTTCTTTTGTTACCTGCATTTGAAATATCAATTTCATATTTAGTCTTTGATTTATCCAATATTCCGACGGCCCCTTTAGCGAATTGTAGCTCTAAACTATATTTTTTTGTCAGAAAAAAACTTTTTGCATGCTGTATTTTTTTCAGCTTCAGTCATTTCAGCTAATCTAAATGGGTTCCCTAATTCTATTATTTTTTTACAGTTTTCATTTTTCAAAGCATAAATTAAACCATCAATAGTATCATTAATACCAGACGGGTGATTTGCATCCCAGAAAAAAGCTGATGCTGGAGACAAATACAAAAGCGCCAAAAAAACAAATCTATTCATTATGTTTAAATCCCTTAGATTGAATACACGTAACTACAGTATTAAAATTTGTTGATGGCACACCTTTAATCATTTTCATATTTGAACCCAGGCATTTAAATATAGCTTCTTTTGCCGCATCACCCCGTGAAGTTGAATGATATTTTGAATTTATTTTTAGAAGATGAATAATTGATTTGCGCTGTTTTGATATGCACTTTGAAAGAGCAGAGCTTTCAATATTTATAGATGAACAGTACTTAATCGAACTTCTTTCCATATGATTTAATGTTTCTTTTGAATACGTGCTCATCTCTTCAGCAGTTAATGATGATGTAAAAAAACAAATGATAAGTATCCATTTACTGAAATTGTACTTTCCTGATTTCAAGGTTATCTCTCCATTTAAATATATTAAACAATATAACTAGATCCCTATGGGCGTGGGTAAGTTCGTTTTATTAAGCTTACCAAATCAATTTAATAATTTTAGTACCGCCGCTTTCACTCTCAAATTTAACTTGTGGTGGCCTATACATAATTTTTGGATTAGAGCTATCTGTATCTTTGAATTCAATACTGTCACCTGGTACAACTGGGTAAATATTGAAAACAAACTCTAGCCCACGAATAGAAATTTTAATGCCAATCAATTTATCATTATCTGCTTTGTTTCGGACGGCATTCCAGGCTACAAACTCCCCATAGCTATCTGACCCTATCTTTGCATCAATAAAATATAAACCAGTTCCATCTGGCACTGGCTTGTTTTCATAAATGTATCTTACAAACTCCTCAGTTGGAAACCACCTCTCATGTGTTATTTGATCAACGGCACCCAGAACACTAAGATTGAAAAACGTTTTTAGCCCCCATTTCTCAAACTTGTGCCCATTAACTTCCAAAATATCATTCATTTTAGGATTTTCTTTTAAGTTGTGCTGTAGGAAATCAGTTATCTTTTTGGCTTCACTGTCATAGTCACTTAATTCATTGTTGTGGCGGCTACAAAGTATTTTTGAGACAGCGGAAGATAAGCCAATTTTTTGTGGTTTGCCTCGACACCACTCAAAGCCACTTACTACTACTGATTTTTTTGAAAACAGACCATCAGAAATATAGTGTTCGCGAGTTATATCATCTTTACAATTTTTAAGACTAGATGCCCAACACTTCACTTTTCTGATCTCCGACATGCCTAACAGGTGATTATTTGACACACGTGAATATAGAGATATGCAACTGTTTGTTCTCATATCTTCTCATGGTTTATGAGGTTCATCAATGACTTGACTCCTGTTGGCACAGTGGAGTCATACAGATCATTCTGGTAACGACTGCTTACAAGGAAGGATAAGCTTAATTCTGAAGATACCATTGTATGAGCATGGCATGTACACAAAGGTTGCTATAGTTGAAAGGAAGTGGCTGATTGATTTATTGAAGGATGTTAATGAGCTTATTTCAGAGATTTAAGTTTTAAATAGGGATCTTTTATGTGCTATATTCAGATCAAATTATACAAGATGTAACCATGTTAATTACTCAAGATCCAACTGAAGAAAAGATTCAAGAGCTAATAAATCTATCAGAAATGAAAGCAGCCAAATGGATCAAAGATACTGAAGATGGTCATATTTATTACTGGCCAGATAATTGGACTACACATGCTCAGATGGCAGATCAGCTACAGATAAAGGATTATGAAAAAGGGATAGCTACTTAATACAAATGAAGGGTCTATGAAATCTCTAATAATTATTTTGTTAGGTTTATCTATTTCCTGGTATTTCACAGATCTTTCCTCAGATAGTTCTCGACAAAACATGCTTGCCCCAATTGGAGTAATAATGTTTTTAATTTCCTTCGCTATCTGGTTGGTATTAAAAGCTGGCTTTGGAACAAAAGCAAATAGATCCGGTGGCTTTTTTGGAGGGGATGGTGGATTTGACGGTGATGGCGGCGATTAAACTACCCAAAAATAAAGACCTGGCAAAGAACACTGCTTTTTTCTAACAGTTCCGAACAAGTCTTTTTGAGAGACAGCGAGAGCTTCCTATTACAATTGCATGAATATAATTCTCTAAATGGCTCCTTTTATCCATAAACCAGTAGCAACTTACACCCTGTAGGGAATGACTATATATGACACACTAGAAACTTATGCTAAATATCAGGAACGACTGCTTTATCAACTCTGCAGACGTTATGATGGAAATTCCTGAAAGTCGGCTCCTGGCACGACTGAGCCATTTGGAATAGATTAGTTATCGACCGCTTCAAGATGGCTGCCATTCAACTGAATCCTCATGAAGGCTCTCAATCGACCCAATACAGCCAATTACACAGCTATCTCTTTCTCAGGTATTCCGGGTAAATCGACAATTCGGGAAACTCGTACAGCCCCAAAACTGGTTTCCAGCATTCGGTCCTTTCTTTGCTGTGCGGAGAGTTAGCTTGCTGCCACATCGTGGGCAGATATCTGTTTTTAACTTGCCGCTTTTATTAGCTTTTACATTTTGAATGTGTTGACGATTGGTTTCTCTGCCTTTTTTTAAGCTACCTGACTGAAGCTGCTTTAATATTGCCTTAACATCCTGTTCTGACAGCACGACTTTCTTAAATGACTTAATGTACTTCGCAAACTTGCGACCTTTAGTAACGTTGGGAGGCATCGGAGTTTTAAATTTACTGTCACCGACAAATACAACTACGGAGTGAATAATTTCAGGTTCTAAATTTAGAACCGATTGAACTGCCCGAACATGACCGTAGTTTTGTCTCAGAGGGTTCGGTAATTTAAATTTGTCACCATAAATCACCTGGGTCCATTGCTTCTGGTTTTCACTTCCAAAAATCCATCCTTGATAGTTTTTTGTCTCAACTACAAATACCCCGTATTTAGACACGTACACGTGATCAATTTGGGTACTACCCCTTGGTGTCGGGAGGGTAAGGTCGTGGATAGGATGATAGATGCTAGATGGGAGCCACAATCCGCCAGAGACCTTAACCTTTGATTCACCAACTTTCCCTTTGAAGCCTGCTGAACTCAAATACCCAATCAATAGCACAATTGATAGAATTAAGAGTAAAGCGATAAGGAGTTCCATTAGTTCTTTTTTTAAGCACTAAATTGTCAATATATCAAATTTTATAAGGGGCTGGAATTGGCACTTACCTGGCTAATAACTTTGAAATATGAGTGGCAGGTATTGATAGGAGCTGACTATCACGTCAGCAGCTCTGTTTCTCAGCTATCGACCCAATATAGGCTGACGACCCTCTGCTGCCATTTAACGCGGAAAACACAGCAGCAAAACCATAGCAACGAAGTAGGGTAGGTTTTGTCTACTGCGTGACTTGGAGTGTTATGTGTTGCAGATCTTAAACAGCAACAACTTTATTAGCACATGGACCTTTCTGTCCCTGACCCACTTCAAACTCAACTTTCTGACCATCATTCAGTGTTGCGTATTTGCCGCCCGCTTGAATTTCTGAATGATGTACAAATAGATCTTTACCTCCGTCTTCTGGAGTAATAAAACCGAAACCTTTATCTGCATTAAACCACTTAACTGTACCTTTACTCATAATGTTCTCTTTATTTTTTAGTGAAAAATATAATTCTGTTTTTGCTATCACCATTACAAAAACAGAAGTTGAATCTAGTTATGCGTATAAAGAGACTTTTATTTAGCCAGAGAAATATTGCCCGACTCCATAATGGCAGAAATCTGCTTTTCAGCCTTCAGCCAATTATCCATATTACTATCAGGATTAAACCCTTGTTGTTCAGACAAGTAATATGCCGCTTCCGCAACCATCAGATAATGCTGTTCATTGGAGATAGTACTACTGGTCTGTGACTTTCTTACTGCTTTTTTCTTTACTGCTTTCTTTTTAACTGCAGCAACTTTTTTCTTGCTAGCCGTACTTTTCGATACCACCTTTTTCTTAGCGACTTCTTTCTTTATTACCATATCATCCTCAATTGAGTGAACATTAATACGATTGTTATAAAACTTGCTCAGTATAGTAACTCTAAATATTCAAAAATAGAAATTAGAACTCAGTTGATGTAGGTGCTATCACTTTTAATTCGCAGTATATGGAGCAGACTTGCAGGTTGAACTTACTCATGTGAAGGCTGGTTTATCAACACTGCTGGTATTGAGCTTATCATTCTATATTGATCGATTCTGGAACCAAGCAGGGAAGGAATTCTTATCTGAAATGTCAGTAATTGATATTTTAAAGCCCAGGTGAGCAAACAAAGGTTATGAGATTGATTCTTACTGTCAAAAAAAGCACTCAATTAAAATGAGTGCAATTTTACGACTTTATTATTTAGTCCTTCCGATTTTTTTACGACTTTATTTGGACAAAATAAGTCATTATGGCTATACTTTAGAGCATAGGTTTTAACTGTATTACTCCCCGCTTGAGGTTATCAAGCACCCTAGTTCGTCTTTTATGATGAACGCCCTTTGATATTTTGAGTCAGCTTAATATCAGCACAAAACACCGTGTGACTCTTTTCTTAAACCCAACCGGGGAACTTGATTCCCTCTGGGCTTTCTGTGTTCTCCATTATCTTTTTAACTGGAGAATCTTCTTGAACACTATTCTTTTATCCTTAATAGCTTTCGTTGTCTTTTATATTGCAGCGGCTACATTTAAATATGCGGCAGGTTTTGTACTCACTGCGTCTCTTGTGACCACAGGATCAACTCTGGCAAACCATTACGGCGGTCAATCTGCCATGTTGTTAATGCTTGTGCTTTCACCTGTTATTTATGTTGCAGTCTCTGATTTTATCGAGCGACTTAAATCCGTAAAACGTATCAATTTATCGGTGAAAACACCGATTATTGAACAGCATCATTCTGCAACTGAACTCGTTGAAACCACTCTGACTGGCGAATGGATTTCTGGTAAAACTCCGGAGATTACTTTTCAGCAGCCATTAATCGGTGATGTGAAAACATTACCCAGACCCTGGCTTTAACTTATAACCCAAGGGATGCCCTGCATCCCTTTGCGGTTTTTTTATATTGTTGTTGATCTGAGCTTTCTTCTGGATCGGGAAACTTTTCTATGTCGGTTATGAGGCGATATAGATGAGTTTCCCGATTAACCCAAACAGGAGATAACTTATGAAAACTCAGTTGCAATCAACATTAGATGGTATTGAGGTTATTGAGCTGGAGATCGAAGAAATTGAGATCAAAAGCCTCAATGATAATCGGAATCAGCCTGAAAAATCAGGTATTCAACAGGTCGATCCTCGTCTATATCGTTATTTACCTTCCCGTCAAATGGTGGCATGAACAGGGCCACTGTTTGACTGACTTCCCATATTAATTTAACCGGGGTCAATACGACCCCTTAAATTATTGATAAACACTATTTCTCTCAGTTTGAGAGTTTTTCCAATGAGTACAGCTGGCATAGACTGGTCTGGTCATTCAGAACCTGTAGTCATTGGAAAAACCGCATTACTCCCCGCTTGAGGTTATCAAGCACCCTTACCTGGTCTTTTTGACAGGTCCCTTAGCAACTTTGAACAAGGTAGAGTTGCAAACCAGGTCAACTGGTTTTGTTCTTATCTTTTAACCCGGACGGGCATGATTCCCGTTGGGAGTTCTCCGTCTTTTTTGGAGATACCCTGATGCAAAATGTATTACCTTTAATTTACCCTGAAACAGCCAATAGATTCAATGGCGTTAATGTCAATTCGTTATGCGATGCAGAACAAAAAAGTCTTGTTCATTTGGCGCTTGAAGTTCTCGAATTACAGCATCAACGTGGAAAGGCTTTAACCAGTCCTGAACTCATGCGTGATTACTTAAGGCTTAATTTAGGAGATCGTAAAAATGAGGTATTTGGCGCCGTTTACCTGGATAATAAACATCGTATTATCCGTAATGAAGAGCTGTTTAAAGGCAGTGTCAACTCCGCCTCCGTTTATCCTCGTGTGGTTGCTCAGAAAGCCCTCGAATATAATTCTACGGCAATTTTGCTCTATCACAATCACCCAAGCGGAGATCCGGAACCTAGCATTGCGGATCAGACTATTACTAAAAGATTGGTAGATTCGCTGGCAATGATTGATGTTCGAGTGCTGGATCACCTGGTTGTTGGTAGCCTGGGCAGTGTTTCATTTGCTGAACGCGGTTTGATATAGGCACTGAATTTATCAAACTTAATTCATTATCTTTAACCCCCTTCCCCTCTGATTGTTAGAGGGGTTTTTCCACTACCGACTGCTGGAGCCGGTACCGGAAAAACCGCATTACTCCCCGCTTGAGGTTATCAAGCAACCCTTATCTGGTCTTTATGACAGATGCCCAAAGCAATGTTGAACAAGGTAGCGTT
>Ga0233436_1002314_pt1 | contig 13846 bp, 14 predicted proteins | sample SI_122_August201_2_FD_182723 | JGI IMG/M metagenome (GOLD analysis project Ga0233436, IMG submission 182723) | Seawater microbial communities from Saanich Inlet, British Columbia, Canada - SI_122_August2016_150_MG | ecosystem: Environmental > Aquatic > Marine > Inlet | place: Canada: British... | reverse complement strand
TGGGGTTATTTGTTTATATCCGTAATCTTGTACTTATCCGTAACGAGCACACTAATAAGATTTAATGACACTCTGATTTAGAGCTTAGCGCATAAAATAGGGTGTATTTAAATTCAGCAACATAAGTAACTAATGCACCTTGTTCAATAATCTTGTTGATTTTTGGTTCTTTGTAAGGAGTGTCATCATCCCAGAGCCACAAACATTGAGTTGAGTCTTTATAGTGCTTTTTTCTAAAATTTCTATCTTCAATAATAATATTGTGTTTTTGATAATGCGACAATAGGTGTGAGCCTATAAATCCATCTTCAGTTTTTATAATCGAATCTTCTATAGTAGATTTTGGCAATTTATTAAACGTTTCAATAATCGGTCGATTAAGCCTCCCATATTTTCCCAATTCAGGCCCCACGGTAATTTGCGCAATACGAATTGATAATATTAGCACAGTAAAAACAATTGTAATACTAGCGAACCAGCGCATAATTGATTTCGAAAGTAGCGCTTTTCTTTCGATTCTAGTCAACATCCATAAAGGAAATACCATCATTAAAGGATGAAACCAACGTACTTTAAAATGTGGCATGCTCATAAAGATAGCCAGTATCAATACTAAGACAATGATAATTAGATAGAAGCGATTTAGCAGTAGAGCATTGCTATTTTTAGAGGCCTGCTTGTCAGTATTAAACATTTTTTTCCAAGAATTGATAATAAAAATTAATGAAAAAGGCACAACAAAAGCGATAGCAGCCCCAGTAAACTGTCTGACAGATTTTATTCGATCAAGGAATAAATTGTCACTAGTTACTTTTAGTTTCTGATCAATCGATAAGAATATTTCTTGATAATGCTGAAGTAGCCAATAAGCATGTGGGCCAACAATTATCAAAAAAATTCCAATTGATAATAAGATTTTCTTATCAAGAAGTAACACTCTAAATGAAGAGATGGTAAGTGCCGATATAAGTATCGGCAGCATAAACAATAAAAAGCTGTATTTACCCATTAGACCAACACCAAAAGCAACACCTAAATACAGATAGTTTTTAGTAATGGGGCTGTCTTTAAGTAATAGCAATGCATGTAATGACAAAATAATGCCAAAACCCAAAAGAATGGTATGGGTAAATCCTTGATGCATATGCCAGGCAAATGACGGCATCAGTAAATAGGAAAAAGTGGAAATATAGCGCGTTTGTAAATGTTGAAACAACTGCCCAGATACAAGCCAAGTAAGCCAAAAGGTTAGCGCAATAAATGTATATTTAAGTAGGGTTAATGCAAGCAATCCCGTGCCAAAAATTTGAAACATGATCCAAGTAAGCCAACTATACATTGGTGGCTGAGGGATGGGGTAGCCTAGTAGTAAATTCTGAGCATAATCAATCTGTTCGGCATCGTCAACCTGAAGTGTCTGGCTAAGAAAAATTCGCACAGTAAAATGAACAAAAATATAAATAAATAACCAAAATATTGGATGATAAAATGACCCATTCTTATTTATTTTCTTCATTGATATCATTATCCATATATGAGTATTACCAGCAAGCTATTATTTTTAATAAATTCTTTAATGAGTTTGTTGATTTTTATCCTTCCAACGGCCTTAATTGCTATTCCAAAAGGCGGAAGTATTGTTGTTTTGATGTTTATTTTGAGTCTTGTGGGTTTGGCTATAAATAGAGATAAATTAGAGCTGGGTAAGTGGGAAATATATTTTGTTTTTTCGTTTACGTTTTACTTTGCCGTTATAGCAATTAATTTGTGGTGGTTTGACGGCAAATTGCACGATCTTGATACACCTTCTAGACTTTTATTAGTCTTACCCATCTTTTTCTTTATTAGAAAAACCAGCATCAGTGTTAGTTGGTTTATTTTTGGGGTTGTTTTCAGCTCAATTTTAGCTGGTTTAATTAAATTTGGAATTATTGATGTGTATTATTTTTCAAAGATAGTTACAATTCAAACTGGCAGTTTTTCCTTGTTTTCTTCAATATTTTCTCTGTCTAGTTTAATGTTTATCGAAAAAGACAACTCAAAAATTAAAAATACTTTACTATGTGTCGCTTTTGCTTCGGGCATGGTGGCTTCATTTATATCAGGGGGTAGAGGGGTGTGGATTGCAGCAATATTATCGTTGATATTTATATCGATAATTAATCCAATGAAGTGGAGTATTAGATCTAGATTGTCAGCTATGCTGTTGATGGTTATGTTATTTTATTCAGCCTACTTAACCCCTCAAACAGGCGTAAAAAACAGGATTGATTCGGCAGTAGAAAACACTACTAGTTGGGTTCAAAATGGGCACGCAAATACATCTTCCGGTATTAGGCTGGAAATGTGGAAGGCTTCCTTTGAGGTGATTAAAGAAAATCCAATTATTGGCATTGGGGAAGATAATTATGCCAAGTACCAGAAAAAACTAATTGACCAAGGAAAGATAGATAAGTTTGCTGGTAATTTCCTTCACCCACATGGAGAATATATTACTAGTTTGGTTGAACAAGGGGTAATAGGATTGTTGGCATTTATTTTGGTTTTATTTATTCCAATTATGTTTTTTTTCAATATAATTAAATGTAACTTGTTTAATTATCAAGAAAGAGCGCTTGCAACATCAGGGATGTTGATTGGGTTGCATTATGCGTTCTATTCTTTTACGTCAGGTGTATTTGATCATCAATCATCGACGCTGTTTTATGCAATATTTATGGTAATTATTCTTGGACTTGCTAAATCTAATTTGAGGATTAAGGTGTGAAATTTTTAATTACAGGTGGCGCTGGCTTTATTGGTTCAGCGGTTATTCGCTATATTATTAATAACACTAATCATGGCGTCATTAATATAGATAAGCTAACCTATGCTGGAAATCTGGAATCTTTAACCTCTGTTGTGAGTGATGCGAGGTATGTCTTTGAGCAAGTCGATATTTGTGATTCAGCTGAAATTAAGCGTGTTTTTAATGAATACCAGCCTGACATAGTTATGCACCTAGCTGCAGAGTCACACGTTGACCGTTCTATTGATGGCCCCGGTGAATTTATCCAAACCAATATTGTTGGTACTTATGTGCTACTTGAAGAGGCTAGAGGTTATTGGTTAAGCTTAAAAGGCAATAAAAAAGAAAGTTTTAAACTTCATCATGTGTCTACTGATGAGGTTTATGGTGATTTAGAAGGTGCAGATGATCTATTTACTGAAGACACGCCTTATGCGCCTAGCTCACCCTATTCAGCTGCAAAAGCAAGCTCAGACCATTTAGTACGCGCTTGGCAACGTACTTTTGGCTTGCCAACATTGATTACCAATTGCTCTAATAATTATGGCCCTTATCAATTCCCAGAGAAGCTTATTCCGTTGATTATTCTTAATGCGTTAGAAGGTAAGAATCTGCCTATTTATGGCAATGGAAAGCAAATACGTGATTGGCTATATGTTGACGATCACGCCAGGGCATTAGTTCATGTAGCACTTGCTGGTGAGGTTGGTGAGACATACAATATTGGTGGACACAATGAGTTGCAGAATATTGACGTTGTTAAGACTGTTTGCAGTATTTTAGATGAGCTGGTACCAAGTAGTCTTGACGATATTGAGAGATACGAGCAGCTTATTATCTATGTAGGTGATAGAGCGGGACATGATGTAAGATATGCTATTGATGCAGCTAAAATTGCTGATAAGCTTAATTGGACGCCAGATGAAACATTTGCAACAGGCATTAAAAAAACTGTACAGTGGTATTTAAATAATAAAATTTGGTGTGATCATGTTAAAGATGGTAGTTACCAAGGTGAAAGGTTGGGGGTAATACAACAGTGAAAGGAATTATATTAGCCGGAGGTTCGGGTACAAGATTACATCCTGTAACTCAGGCAATGTCAAAGCAATTATTGCCAGTTTATGACAAGCCTATGATTTATTATCCATTGTCTACCTTGATGCTTGCAGGTATTAAAGATATTCTGATTATCTCAACGCCGCAAGACACCCCAAGGTTTGAGCAGTTATTAGGCGATGGTTCTCAATTAGGGATTAATTTAGTTTATAAGATTCAGCCGTCACCCGATGGTCTAGCGCAAGCTTTTTTAATTGGAGAGGATTTTATTGATGGAGACTCATGTGCATTAGTATTGGGTGATAATCTATTCTTTGGTCATGATTTTTCAGATTTGTTGTTAAGTGCTGCCAATAATGCTAATGGCGCAACTGTGTTTGCATATCCAGTCAGCGATCCTGAACGCTACGGGGTGGTAGATTTTGATGATCAAGGGGTGGCACTTTCAATTGAAGAAAAGCCAAGCAATCCAAAATCTTGCTATGCAGTAACGGGGTTGTATTTTTATGATCAATATGTTGTAGATATTGCTAAAACTATCAAGCCTTCAGATCGAGAGGAATTGGAAATAACCAGTATTAATCAACATTATTTAGAGAACAAAAAACTTGATGTGCAAGTTATGGGTAGAGGTATGGCCTGGTTGGATACCGGCACTCACGAGTCATTATTAGAAGCATCTCAATTTGTTCACACCCTGGAAAAACGGCAAGGTTTGAAAATTGCCTGCCCAGAAGAAATCTCTTGGAGAAACGGCTGGATCGATGCTGATCAATTGAGAAAAATTGCCAAATCGCTTGAAAAAAGTGGATATGGCGAATACTTATTGCAACTAATCAACCAAAAAGTTTTTTAATGAAAGTGCATACTACCCATATTTCGGATGTACTGATTTTAGAGCCAAAAGTATTTGGAGATGACAGAGGATTTTTCTTAGAAAGCTGGAATCAGAAAAACTTAAGAGAGCAAGCGGGGATTGATGAATTTTTTGTGCAAGATAATCATTCAAAATCATCTAAAGGTATTCTAAGAGGCTTGCATTATCAGCTAGAACAGCCACAAGGGAAGTTGGTAAGGGTGGCGACAGGCCGTGTTTTAGATGTGGTTGTAGATATAAGGAAATCGTCACCTACATTTGGTCAGCATTTTTCAATTGAACTTAATGATCAAAATCACTTGCAATTATGGGTGCCATCAGGAATGGCTCATGGATTTGTAGTTTTAAGTGATATAGCAGATTTTATGTATAAAACTACTGATTATTATGCGCCTCAGTATGAGCGCAGTATTCTTTGGAATGATGTTGATTTAAATATCGATTGGCACCTTGACGGTATAACGCCATCATTATCAGATAAAGATAAAGAGGGTGTAAGCTTTAAAAGCGCTGAGTATTATGATTAACCTTAAAAAAGGATAGCAAATGGAACAAAAAGTATTATTTAAAGTGCATATGCCAAAATCAGTTGACAAGCCTCTGTTAGAAGTGTTGCATAGTGGATTTATTGGACAAGGTAAAAAAGTAGATGAATTCGAAGAAAAGTTAGGCAACTACTTTGGTAACAAAAAAGTTTTAACACTTAATTCTGGCACTTCAGGGTTGCATTTAGCTTTAAGATTGGCTAATGTTGGTTATGGAGATGAAGTTATAACAACTGCCATGACTTGTACTGCAACCAATATGCCTATATTGGCAGCTGGCGCCAAGATAGTGTGGGCTGATGTTAATCCGATAACGGGGTTGATTGATCCACAAGCTATAGAAGAGAAAATTACTTCTAAAACAAAAGCCATTATGATGGTTCATTTTGGTGGCATCCCTTGCGATATTGATGCAATTAACGCTATAGCAAAAAAATACAACCTTAAGACTATTGAGGATGGTGCGCATGCTATAGGGGCTGAATATAAGGGGTCAAAGATAGGGAATCATTCAGATTTCATTATGTTTTCATTGCAAGCAATTAAGCACTTTACCACAGTAGATGGCGGTTTATTGTTATGCAAAGATCAGTCTGATTATGAACGAGGTAAATTGCTTAGATGGTATGGTATTGATCGAGATGAAAAAAGAAAAGAGTTTAGGTGTGAAGAGGATATCGTTGAGTATGGTTACAAATATCATATGAATGACATCAGCGCAACAATCGGCATTGAGCAGTTAAAATATATAGATGAAATAGTTAGTAAGCATATTGATAACCAAGAATACTATGACTGTACATTGAAAAATATAAAAGGCGTTACAATCATTCAAAAGCCAAATGTGTCAAAATCTTCTTCTTGGCTTTATACCCTGCATATCAATAAGCGAGACTTATTTAGCGCCTGGATGAGTGAACAAGGTGTTATGACGTCAAGAGTGCACGAGCGTAATGATAAACATACCGCATTTGTCGATAGTTTGTGTGAATTGCCAGGTGTAGATACTTTTAACACTGCCCAAGTTTCAATTCCAGTTGGCTGGTGGATTACCAAGAAGGATAGAGAGTATATTGCCAATAAAATTCAAGATTTTTCTAACTTATATTTGCTAGATTGATTATTGTTTGCATTTATTTGGCAAGCCCCAACTATCTGGCCTGCCTAGAAGTAGCCAGCTAATTACCACCGCTCTATCGATTAATTTTTTTCTTAGTCGAATATTAAGGTTTAATGTAACTATAGTGGCTATCAAATAGAAAATAAAGTCCAAAATCAATTTCGGAATATTCCATATATAAAGGATTGCAACTTGAAATTTGGGAAATATTTTCTCCCAGAAAATTAGCCTTGACCTAAAAAATTCAATTCTAGATGATGCAAACACACTACTAGTGCTGCTCCCGCCAACATGTGAGATTTCTATCTCTGGTGCAAACATCACCTTCCATTTGCTATTATTTATTCTGAAACACCATTCGGTTTCCTCGTGATAGAAGTAAAAATCTTCGTCATACATGCCGATCTCATTAACCATTTCTCTTTTCACTGCCAAGCACGCCCCTCTTAAAATCGAGACCTTAGAAAAAGAACTAATGTCTCGATTTTTTATAGGCCTGCCTATTAGATCGAGTTGAGATAATAAATTTGGACTTTGTGTCCCGTATGATCTCATCTTGTTGCCATTGGGCGAGAACATTTGTGGGCCAATTAGCCCTGAATTTTTATCAGAATTAAATAAATTTTCAAAAGCCTTAAGACTGCCTAGTGGTAATTCAATATCATTATTGCATAATAAGAAAAATTCACCACCACCCTGAAGCATTGATTGATTACAAGAAAAGCCATATCCCGCATTACATGCATGTTTAATAATTTTCACATGATGGTACGCACTATTTTGCTCAACTTTATCTATTGAGCTATCAGTACTATTATTGTCAACAATTATCACTTCATCATTTTCAGTCATATCAGCTAGAATACTATCCAGGACTGTTTTAAGTGTTTCAAATCCATTCCGATGAATAATAGCTATTGTAAATCGTTTTGATTGTTTAATCATAGGGGGTTATTATGTAATTTTGAAGTATATATGCGTAGTTATACCTATTAATGATATCAATATATGGGCAAACCTTGGGTATGATGTTTAGAAGTCTAAATTAAGCGAATTTTGAGTGAGAATTTTACAAGTAAATACTGAAAAAACCTGGAGAGGTGGGGAGAGGCAAACTCTATATACGATTGAGAGCCTAATCTCACAAGGTATTGATTGTCAGCTGATGACATTAAAGGGTTCATTAATGCATCAAAGAGCCGCAGTAATGGGTATTAGTGTAATTACCGTAAAAAGCATGGCAGATGCGTTAAAGAAATTGTCTAATTTAAAGGGTAAATTTGATTGCATTCATGCGCAAACTGGCAAAGCGCATACACAGTGCATCCTAACTAAAATTTTTCATCAAACTCCTATTGTTTATACTAGGCGAGTCGACTTTGTTCCTAGTGGTTTCAGTACTCGATTGAAATATAAATTTACTGATAAAGTAGTTTCAATATCAAATGTAATTTCTCTGATCCTTAAAAAGTCTGGCATGTATGTTGACTCTCCAATAATTAGCTCTGCAGTTAAGAATAAAAATCTTGATATTGAAAGAGCATTAAAATTAAAAAGATCACTTGGTGTTAAAGATAGTGTAAAAATTATTGGCCTTGTTTCAGCGTTAGAATCGCATAAAGACCCAACTACTGCGTTAAAAACTATTAAAGAGTTGAAAAAGTCTAGAGAAAATTTCGCAGTTTTGCATTTTGGCGATGGCGTGCTGTCTGATCAAGTATCAAATATGGTCAAAAAGTTAAATCTGAGTCAGCTTTATTTTCAACTGGGCTATCATGAAAATGTAGAAGACTATTTTTCCATAATGGATGTATTTCTAATGACTTCAAAAGAAGAGGGCTTGGGTAGTAGTGTATTAGATGCATTTAACTATGAGGTGAGTGTTGTATCGACCAATGCTGGCGGTCTGGATGATCTTGTAAAAGGTAAGGGTTTTTTATGTGGGATTGGCGATACTCAGTGCTTATCAAAAGGATTGAGTTTAGCGCTAGATTCTTCCAAAGAATCAGTTGTGTATAAGAAAAATGCTAAAGAGTATTGTGATAATGAAATGGGTGTTAGCCTAATGGCTAGTAAATATATTGATTTATATCGGAAATTAATAAATGGGTAGATCTTTGTTAAGTGTTATTATTATTACTAAAAATGAACAAGATAATATTAAAAATTGTCTAGAATCAGTCAAATGGGCTAATGAAATTATTATTGTTGATTCTGGCAGTACAGATAGAACGGAAGAAATATGCAGAAAATATACAGACAAGTTTTATGTTAAAGATTGGCCTGGCTTTGGTATTCAGAAACAAAGAGCGTTAGAGTTAGTCTCACATGAATGGGTGATGTCAATTGATGCCGATGAACGTATCACGCCAGAACTAAGAGATGAAATTATTAGAAAAATAACTCACGATTCAAATATAGCCGGCTATCTAATTCCAAGATTGTCCAATTACCTTGGCAAAGATATTTATCATGCAGGCTGGTATCCTGATTACACATTAAGACTGGTCAAAAAACAGACATCTCATTTTACTGAAGATATCGTCCATGAAAAGATGATGGTTGTTGGGTCGATTGGAAAACTCTCCAATCACTTTTTGCATTATCCGTATAAAGATACCTCTCATCATCTTCAAAAAATAAACACTTACTCCTCTCTATCTGCAGAGAAAATGTTTGATAATGGGAGGCATGTTAGTTGGTCAATGATTGTTCTTAAAGCTATTTTTGGCTTTACTCGATCTTATATTTTTAGAAGAGGTTTTCTTGATGGGTGGCCAGGATTGATTGTATCAATATCCACTGGATTGTCTACTTATTTAAAATATTTAAAATTAAAAGAATTACGAATTAGTAAAAAATAGCTTATGTCAAAAAGAATTTGGAATCGAATTAAAAGAGAAGGGTTTGTGAATGAGGTTAGACGTTTAAGGGTAAAGTCTTTATTCTTAAAGAATGATGTTTATAATTTTTTAGGCCTAAAATCTATCAATAAAGATACTTCGCCAAAATATGTAAAATCTTTTTATGGTCCATTAATGTTTGAAAACTGGAGAGATGTAACATTTAGATTTTGTATACGTGGCAGCTATGGTACTGTATTTTCAGATTATCTTAAAAATTATACAAAACCATTTTGTTTTATAGATATTGGCGCTAACCAAGGGCTGTACTCTTTAATTGCGGGCAATAATAAAAATTGCCTTAAGGTATTTGCCTTTGAGCCTGTGCCTGATACTGCTGGAATTTTAACAAATAATATTGGTGAGAATAATTTAGGCAGTAAGTCAGAAGTTCATGTCAAGGCTATCAGTAGTGAAAATACTTGCCACAAGATTTATATTAATTTAGAACACTCTGGTGCAACTAGTATTGACCAGGTAACAAGTGAAAGTCGATCATCTCAAGCTGTTGATATCGAAACTGTTAATTCATCATATCTTGATGAATTAACTCTTCCAAAGGGTGTTGATATAATTATCAAAGTAGATGTCGAAGGTTATGAAAAAGTAGTTATTGAACAATTAATTCAGACTAATTTTTTGAGTAATATCAATACAATTTATTATGAGTACGATACAAAAATTCAAGACAATATGGATGCAATAGAAGAGCTATTAAGACAGAATGGTTTTGCTAAATTTTTTGAGGTTAAGGACGAGGGGGTAAAAGATGTTTTTAATGTGTTGAGTATAAAGAGCGCTTGCTAATTGATTATGTTTTTTTTGCGACACAAATTATATAATCAGACAATGCTAATTTTTTTATTATATAAACAAAGAGATAGTTAAGAAAGTTAACTTTGCCGTTGGTAATAGCGCTAGGCCACGATTCATAATGCACGGTTTTGAATCCTGATTTTGCAAGAATGGCTTTTAAACTTTTTCTATCAAAAGCGTAGATATGTGCAGGAAATCCAAAGTGCTTGTATCCTTTTTTTAACCCTCTTTTATGTAGAAATCTTTTAAATCTAGCGCTAATACCCCCATGATGGGGTACGTGGATAAAGATATAACTACCTATTTTCATATGACTTGCGCATTCTTCAAGTACTTTGATCGGATTGTATAAATGCTCTAATACGTCTAGTAACAAAATCCCATCAAATTTTATCTCTGATTTGTAATGCTCTAACTCCATATTATGAACTTTAATACCAGTTTTTTCTTTAGCAATTTGTGCACCAACGGAGCTTATTTCTACACCTTCAGAATAGTATCCATTTTCTTCTAGTGACTTAACGGTTAGTCCAATATCACAACCGACATCTAAAATGGATAAGCCTTTATTTAAAAATCTCTTAATAAGTTTGATATTCTCTTTTACTAAGTAATAGTGAAGCCCTTTACTATTCCTCCAGTTTTGATAAGTCCAATCGTCATACCTAGATAAGTCTTTCCAATCATCACCTTCGTACAATTTTAGTAGCTCTGTTTCAATAAGTCTAGGCGATGCATATTCAATATTGCAATTAAGGCATTTGTAAAAGCCAACACCATCATTTCTCTTATAAATCAGTGCGCTATCTTCATAATCGCCACAAGTGGGGCAATTAACTTCTTCATATTTGCTATTCATAATATTTTTTCATAAGCATCAAGCGTATTTTTTGTGGTATTTTCCCAGCTTATTGTTTGAGATTTTTGCAATCCATTTTCGGCAATTTTATCTCGTAATTCGACTTGACTATAAAGAATTTTAATATACTTAGCCAGCTCATTTAAGTCTTTAGGGTTTGAAATGATAAGTGCGTTATCACCATTTAGATGTTCACTAAACCCACAATATTTTGCACTACTCACAATTACCGGCAGTTTGTGCGACATGGCTTCAAGCACAACCATGCCATAAGTATCCCCAAGCGTAGGGTGAATGAGAGCATCTGCTACGGGGTAGAGTTTATTCATGTCCTTAACCGTGCCAACAAAGTGAGTATTGCTTTGTACCGTAGGAGACTCAATTTTTATATCTTTTGGATTTCCACTACCTGCAACGACAATATGAATATTTTTATTATTCAAGGTTTCTAGCGCCTTAATAATAGCTGAAAGACCCTTCCTCTTAAATCCATGAGCAACAAATAGCAGTACGAATGTAAAAGTTGGGATATTGTATTTTTCTCTAAAATTTCTGCGTAATTTGGCTATCTTCTCATCGCTAGTTGGTTGAATCTTAATGCCGGGATGAGCGATAGTGATATGTTCATTAAGATTGGGATAGCTTTCAAGGATGTTGCGAGACAAATACTCAGAAACACTAATAAAGTGGCGGTTAGGCAAGATTTGCATCTCTTTGTTTTCCAGCCATAAATACGCCATTTTTCTTGGACTTAATAAAGTATTAATCCAGCGTAATATTTTTTCTAATCCCTTGGCTTGAGTCCATTTTGTGCGTACACATGGCACATGTAGAGTGTAAATATTGGCGTGTGTTACCATGTCATGGGAATGTATGATATCAAACTTTCCTTGTGTTGCTTTTTTAGTAAAGTAAGAGAATAGTAATTGATTTAGATATCGAGGTCGTTTAAAGTATTGAGGTATCTTGTGAAAAATGACGTTGTTTGATTTTTCAGTGATATTTTGAGAGAAAATGTGTACTTCATGAATCTTTGAAAGTCTTTCGGTAAGTTCGACACAGTACCGCTCAGCACCGCCACCTGAAGCATTATAGTTGCGTATTAATATCGCAACTTTCAAGCGCTTACTACTCATGTTTATCCTCATATTTACTCAGGATTTTCATTAAAAATAAGTGAATAAAGGTGCGATGTGTAATTGGAACCCTTGGTAAGGTCAATAAATTGTTATCATGTTTTGCACGACCACGGTTAACTGTTGTTGCTGTTGTATATCCTGCTTTTTTAACAATAGCGGTAATTTCATCGTTGTAGCTACCGTAAGGGTAGCAGAAGTGACCAATTGAGCAGTTGAATTGAGTTTCAAGGTCAAGCTTAGATTGTATGATTTCTTCAGTAGCTATTTTTATGTTACTCTCAGCAAGGCGCACGTGATTCTGTGTGTGTGAACCAATTTCCATGCCACTATCAATCCACTCTTTGATTTCGTTTCCATTCATTAATGGATTCTCTGGAATGCCTTTATCGAGATCCCAATGGTTAATGCCACCAATATTTTGGCTAATAATATAACAAGTTGCACTAAATCCATTTTTCTTAAGAATTGGTAGAGCTTCCACCAGGTTATTTTTAAAACCGTCATCAAAGGTGATTCCGACAACCTTGCCAGCTTTTTCACCTGTTAAGTAGGGTTGTAAATCATCCATACCTAGACCTTTGTATCCTAGTATCTTTAATAACCACATTTGTAATTTAAATAATTTTGGCGGTACGTGCAAACTACGCATCACAGTGCCTTTTGGCATGGCTGCAATACTGTGGTACATTAGAATAGGGATGGGTTTTTGCTGCATCGGGTGATTATATCAAATATATTCAATACTACATTTATAATAAGCCATTATGAAAATATTGATTGAACTCCCAACTTGGCTAGGTGATTGTATTATGGCTACACCAGCCATTGAAAATATCGTAAATTTCAATAATGACGTAGAAATTACCTTTATTGGCTCTTTTATAGCGATTGAAGCGATGAAAAATCATCCAAAAGTGGTTAAAACAGTGGTTTTAGATAAGAAATATGGGGTTTTATACAAAACTGCAAGAAATTTAGGTGAATTTGATTATTTTTTCTCGTTTAGAAGTTCACTGCGTACAAAATTTCTGAAATTTTTCATATCAGCTGAAAATAAGTATCAATATGATAAAAATAAATATATAAATTGTCATCAGGTTGAAAAATACAATGATTTTGTTAAAAATAGTTTAAATATTGCCTTAAAACCTGGAAAGTTAAGAATCTACAAGAAAAATCAGTTTTTAGATGTAACTCAAAGACAAATCTTAGGCATTAACCCAGGCGCATCATATGGTAGCGCTAAGCGTTGGTATCCAGAGGAATTTGCTAAAGTGGCTAGTGAGCTATCTAATCAGTATGATATTGTAATTTTTGGCGGGCCAGGTGAGGCTGATATTGCAATGGATATTGAAAAATCACTCATTGAAAATGGCATTACAAATTATCAAAATTTAGCAGGAAAAACCACCATTCCAGAGTTAATTAATCTCATTTCAAATCTTGATTTATTTATCACTGGAGATAGTGGGCCGATGCACGTAGCTGCTGCATTTCAAGTGCCAACTGTAGCTATTTTTGGCCCAACAAAAGATGATGAAACCTCTCAATGGAAGAATGACAAAAGTATTATCGTTAAAAAGAATTTAGACTGTCAGCCTTGCATGAAACGCACTTGCCCACTACAACATCATGATTGCATGAATCTCATTAAAGCAGTGGATGTTTTGAATGCTGTTAAAACTTTAAACTAATCTTTAAAGGCTTGGTCAATTAAGTGACAAATCGTATGCCCAATCA
>Ga0233436_1002288_pt1 | contig 13989 bp, 15 predicted proteins | sample SI_122_August201_2_FD_182723 | JGI IMG/M metagenome (GOLD analysis project Ga0233436, IMG submission 182723) | Seawater microbial communities from Saanich Inlet, British Columbia, Canada - SI_122_August2016_150_MG | ecosystem: Environmental > Aquatic > Marine > Inlet | place: Canada: British... | reverse complement strand
CGGTAACGTGATCTTAGTCGCACCTACTGAAGAGATCGCCGCTCGTGAGAAGCTTGAGTTAGAAGCTAAAAATCAAATTGATGAGTTAGCGCCATTAGCATCAGAATTCATTCCTGTTAGCTATGCAAAAGCGGCTGATTTAGCGGAATTGATTAAATCACAAGAAAACAGTGTTTTATCTGATCGTGGTAGTGTTGCGGTAGATGAGCGTACTAACACTTTAATCGTACAAGACATCCAAGAGCGTATTAACGACATTCACCGTTTGGTGGACAAGTTAGATATCGAAGTTCGTCAGGTGATGATTGAATCTCGCTTGATTACAGCTCAACGTGACTTCCTTAAAGCGCTTGGTGCACGAATTGGTGGCGCACGTAAAGTGGGTATTGATGGTGGTGATGGAAGAGGTGTTGTTGGCGGTGCTGCAACCAACATTAATAACACAGGTGCTGAGTTAGTGGGTGATGCAACATCAGCAGGAAACATCTTTAGTTCTGTAGCCGCTGTTACAGGTGCTAATGCAGGTAACTTAGCCTTGATCTTTGGTAAGGCTGCTTCTGAAATTTTAAGCCTTGAATTATCAGCTGCTTCTTTAACAACAAACGTTGATGATATTGCTTCTCCTAAAGTGGTTACCTTAGATAAGCATGAAGCTCGAATCGCTCAAGGTTTTGAAGTTGCTTTCCAGGAAGCGTCTGCAAGTGGTGCAACCACAACGTCATTCAGAAAAGCAGAGCTGTCTTTGACTGTTACCCCAAGCATTACCCCTGATGACCGCATCATCATGGATATTGAAGTGACTGATAACAACATTGATGCTGCTTCTCAAGCATTGGGTGCTTTAACCACGAAAGAAATCGAAACTACGGTTTTGGTTGATAATGGTGAGACCATCGTTTTAGGTGGTATCCTTGAGATTGATCAACAAGTATTGATTGACGGTGTACCTTTCTTTAAAGACTTACCTTATGTTGGACGTTTATTCAGAAATACGTCTACGACTGATAAGCATAAAGAGTTGTTAATCTTCATTACGCCTCGCATCTTAAAAGCAGCGTTCAGAAACCAATAAACACATAATTTTCTTGCCAACAGGCATGTGTGTTTGCTATATGTACCCGGCATGAGAATGCCGGGTAATATTTTTTTAATCGGTCCGATGGGTTCAGGTAAATCTACCATTGGTCGTCAACTCGCCACCGCACTGAAAAAATCCTTTTTTGATAGTGACCACGAAATCGAAGCGAAAACAGGGGTTAAAATTCCCGTTATCTTTGAGATGGAAGGGGAATCAGGTTTCAGAGCACGTGAGCAACAAATGATCGCAACCTTAAGCGCACAGCAAAACATTGTGCTGGCAACGGGTGGTGGTGTCATTCTGCACGAAAACAATCGTAAGAATCTTCGTAAATTTGGCTGTGTTATCTACTTGCGCTGTTCTGTTGAAAGACAACTAGAGCGGACATTGCATGATAAAAATCGACCTTTACTACAAACTGAAAACCCCAGAGAAAAATTGCTATCGTTAATTGAGGTCAGAGCACCTTTATATGAAATGACAGCAGATTTTATTATTGATACTGGGAAGTACAGTGTAAAACAAGTGGTTAATATGGTGATCAAAATGATTAAAGAGCATCAATAAATGGAAACACTACAGGTTGCATTAGGGGATAGAAGTTACCCTATTTACATTGGCGCAAGCTTGCTTGATAACCCCGATTTATTTAAGCCTTATGTAAAAAGTCAGCAAGTGTTGATTGTGACTAATACCACGGTGGCACCATTATATCTTGAGGCGGTTAAGCGCGCTTTAGTTGGTTTTGATGTCTTTGAGGTGATTTTACCTGATGGTGAGCAATTTAAGTCACTTGAGGTGATGGATCAGATATATGCAGGGTTGCTGCAAGCACGTTGTGATCGCCAAGTGACGTTGGTTGCATTAGGGGGTGGTGTTGTCGGTGATATGTGTGGTTTTGCAGCGGCAACCTATCAAAGAGGGGTGCAATTTATACAGGTACCAACGACGCTGTTATCTCAGGTGGACTCATCTGTGGGAGGGAAAACCGGGGTAAACCATCCTTTAGGTAAAAATATGATTGGGGCATTTCACCAGCCTCAATGCGTTGTTGTGGCAACAGACAGCTTGAACACGCTCGATGATAAGCAACTCAGCTCTGGCATCGCTGAAGTCATTAAATATGGTTTGATACGTGACTTGACTTTCTTTGAGTGGCTTGAGCAAAATATGGATGCATTGTTAGCAAGAGATGTGGCTGCTTTAACTTATGCGATTAAGCGTTCTTGTGAGAATAAAGCGGAAGTGGTTGCGGCCGATGAGCTTGAGTCTGGGCAGCGGGCATTGTTGAATTTAGGCCACACTTTTGGCCATGCGATTGAGACAGCGTCGGGTTATGGCAATTGGTTGCATGGTGAAGCTGTTGCAGTCGGTATGTGTATGGCAGCTGAGCTTTCAACGCGAATGGGTTGGATGACAACCGCTGAGCAAGACCGGGTTGTGGCCATTATGGAAAAAGCGAAACTGCCCATTAAACCACCAGAAGAAATGACGCCAGAACAATTTGAGTCGTTGATGGCTCGGGATAAAAAAGTGCAAGCAGGTCAATTGCGCTTGGTTTTACAAAAAGGCATTGGCCACTCTGTTGTGACAGGTGATTTTGATGTTGAGGCTTTTCGGGCGACATTAGGTTATTAGAGGATTGGTTGTTGTCATGCAGGGGATGTTGATTTTTTCCCTGTGTGAGGTTTGAACATAGTTCGAGCTTGCTTGTTTTTTTCGGGGCTGTCCTTTTATATCTCCCACAGGGAAAAAACAACACCCCCTTCCTGCCTTCGAGTTTGGGTGCGTTGAAGCACTAAAACCTAAGATTGATTCGTGTCGAAAAACGTCGTTGATTTTATACACCTAGAAAATATGTTACTTTCCGTAACCAAACCTTCTTTTCAGCTTATTTTTTGTGAGCGTTAAGATATCCAAATTTCTAAATAGGGTTCAAACATATGACCGCTGCGCCATTGCAAAATGATCGATTTTTACGGGCTTTATTAAAACAACCTGTTGATAAAACACCTGTTTGGTTGATGCGTCAAGCGGGGCGTTACCTTCCTGAGTATCGTGAAACGCGAAAAAAAGCCGGTGATTTTTTATCCTTATGCAAAAATGCTGATCTTGCCTGTGAAGTGACTTTACAGCCTTTAGAGCGTTTTCCTTTAGATGCCGCGATTCTATTTTCTGATATTTTAACGATTCCTGATGCGATGGGTTTGGGTCTGTATTTTGCTGAAGGTGAAGGGCCACGTTTTAAGAAACCGATTCGCTGTGCTAAGGATGTGGAGCAACTGATCATACCTGATGTGGAAGTGGAATTAGGTTATGTGATGAATGCAGTTAGGGTGATTCGTCGTGAACTGAATGGTCGAGTGCCATTGATTGGTTTTACGGGTAGTCCATGGACGTTAGCAACCTATATGGTCGAAGGGCGTGGTAGCAGTACCTATGCCAATGTGAAAGGCATGATGTATGAGCAACCTGCATTGATGCATCAATTACTTAAAAAAACGACGGATGTGGTTGTAGACTATTTAAATGCACAAATTGCAGCCGGCGCACAAACTGTGATGGTGTTTGATACATGGGGTGGGGTGTTGACACCTCGAGACTATAAAGAGTATTCACTACAGTATATGACTGACATTGTCTCTCGGTTAAACACGGATACGCCAGAAGGCAAGGTACCTGTGATTCTCTTCACTAAGGGAGGCGCGCAATGGTTACCGGAAATGGCAGAGTCAGGCTGTGATGCCCTTGGTTTGGACTGGACTGTGGATATCGGTAAAGTGCGTAAGCAAGTGGGGGATAAGGTTGCCTTACAAGGTAATATGGATCCATGTATGCTGTATGCCGGTCCTGATCGTATCCAGCAAGAGGTGAGGACTATTTTAGATGCCTATGGGAGTGGATCAGGTCATGTCTTTAACTTAGGGCATGGTATTCACCCACAGATCAACCCTGAGCATGTTGCGGCAATGGTGGAAGAAGTTCATCGCCACAGTGCTAAAATCCATGCAAAAGCAGATGTGTAGTTTGGTTTGAGCATGGTCTTAACTTAGCCGATAAATGAGCATCAGCTGTTATTCCCAGAGCTGATGTAACCCTTCTATTTTATGGTTATTTTTCTTAACACGCCATCTTTCCTGCAAACACCTCATTTAGCACAAAAAATGCGTAAAAAAAGTACGAACAGGCTGACATTCGTCTAAACTTTAAGTGAGAAGTTTTCAAGGTTTAAGCGTCTTCATGAAAATAGATTATGAGGCTAGGAAATTCCTAGTCGTTGATGATTTTGCAGGATTTCGTAGCATGCTCCGGGGTATGTTGCAGATGCTTGGTGCGAAGCATATTGATGATGCTTCTAATGCTGCTAGGGCTGTCGAAAAAATTGCTAAAAATAACTATGACGTGATTTTGTGTGATTATAATTTAGGCAGTGGTCAAGATGGGCAAGGTGTTCTTGAAGAGGCAAAATTTCGAGGGTTGGTAGGCTATACCACGGTTTTTGTGATGATTACTGCTGAAAACACCATGAAGATGGTGATGGGGGCTGTAGAGTATAAGCCGGATGACTATCTAACTAAGCCCTTTAATAAAGGTTTACTGAAAAAGCGACTCGATAATATTATTTCTAAAAAGTCAGACCTGGGTAAAATTTTGCGCGCAGCTGACCGGGGTGAGTATAAAAAAGCGGTGATAAACTGCGACAAAGAAATGGTCGAGCATCCAAAAATGGCGCTTGAAATTGCCAAAATTAAGGGGGAAGTCTGTATTCGAGCCGATCAATACAATCTTGCGGAACAAGTCTACGAGAAAGTATTGTCGATAAAACCCCTGGTGTGGGCGCGTTTAGGGATGGGAAAGGTTAAGTATTATAAAGGGGAGTATGACAATGCAATTGAAATACTCCAAGTTTTAGTGAATGAGAATAAACTCCTTGTTGAGGCATATGATCTGCTTTCTATGGCACTGAATAAGCGGGGGGACTCAGAAAGCGCGCAAACAGTATTAATGAATGCAGTTGAGCTTTCACCCAAAGCGATTTTGAGACATAAGCAACTGGGTAGGCTTGCTTATGATAATGGTGATCTAGTTGCATCGGAAACCGCATTAAAATCTGCCGTTAAATTGGGGAAAACATCTTATTTACGTAACCCCAAAGATCATTTTGCTCTGAGTAAGGTTTTGCTTGAGCAAAAAAAAGCAGATGAAGCGTTACAGCTGATCGCAGAAACGAGAAAAAATTTTAAAAAAGACGAAAATGTCCAGTTAGAAACCAGAATACTGGAAGCAAAGGCTTTTCAGGCAAAGGGCAGTGATGATCTTGCAAAACGATTGTTTCAAGATGCGTGTAAAGATTTTACCAGCGGCGCTCAAGAAATCCCTGCACATATTGTTGAAGATATGGTCGATATTTGTAGTGAATTTGGCGAAAATGAAATGGCTGATGCGCTTAAAGAAGCATTGGAAAGTGGTGATGAAACCATTAACTTATCAACCAATGACGCTTTGGCAAACTTTGAATTCTTGCGGATGAATATGCAAGGGATAGAGTGTTATGGTAACGACGATTTACCCCAGGCCATTGAGTTGTTTGAAAAAGCGGCTCAAAAAATGCCAAAACATATCAGTTCTAATATGAATGCGGCACAAGCTTTGTTAGAGAATATGAAAGAGCAGGGTAAAAAGAATAAAGTGGTGCTGAAGCGGGTTCGTAAATATTTAGATCGCTCAAAGAAAGTTGATTCCTCGAATGAAAAATATCAAAAACTCGAAATCATGTATGCTCAAGTGGTGGGTTGATGTCGGATAAAATTGAATTAGATTTCTCAACCGTGATGTTTTCAACGATTCACGATGTTAAGAACTCATTAGTGGTAGCCCAAGGCTCCCTTACTGACTTGTCAGACATTTTTAAGAGTAATACTGAGGCAAACCAATCCTTGGCTTTACTGCAGTACGAAATTGAACGAACCAATCACAACTTGGTTCGCATGTTGATGCTGTATAAGTTAAATCAAGAATTTTTCACCCCACACCTTGATGAATATGAAGTGGACGATTTTTTAGATGAGTTGATCATCCATAACGAGCCTTATGGTGAAGCGAAACAAGTTGTCTTGGAAAAGCAATGCAGCTTAGATGAAGAGGATACTTGGTATCTTGATCGCGATTTATTGGCGAGTGTCATCAACTCTGTGATTAATAATGCCCTGAGATATGCTAAATCTAAAATTATCATTAGTGCTGAAGTGATTGATAAGCAGCTGCATATACACGTAGATGATGATGGCGGTGGTTATCCTGATGAATTTATTCGTAACTGGAAAACAAGGGCGTCATCTGGGTTTAACTACGAATCTCAAAGCACGGGGTTAGGGCTATATTTTGCAGAGAAAGTGGCTCAGGCTCATGTGTTACAGGGGGTGCATGGGGATGTGATGTTAGAGCATAGCCAGCACCTTGATGGTGCTCGCTTTACCATGGTTATTCCCTAAATTTCAAAATTGGCAGGGAAGGGGTGTTTGAGCTTCGTTCTGATTCTCCAGTGTTCCGTTTCAATTTTGAGAATCCAACTGCCGGCTTTTAAGTCTGTTGGCAATGTTGCTGAGTATTGCTGTTTACTGTCTTTTTTCAGCTCGATAATTTTGTCAAAACTGGCGCGAGTGGTATGAATGAGCTTTAACTCAAGCGTATCTGCAAACGGGGCACCTTCAGTGCTACTGAGCCTCACCGTGAGCTTGCCATTTTGCAGCTGACACAGTGCTTTTATGCCGAGTTGCTTGGCATTTTCATCTCTGGCTAAATCGGCATTAATGCCTAAGCCATCTTTGTAGTAATCATCAGAGACGAGCCCATCAGGGTCAGAAAATGCAATGTATACGGTCACCAAGCCTGCAATAATGGTGAGTCCTGGGATGCCAAAGACTACCCAAGGCCAAAACTGTTTATACCAAGGTTCTATCGTTTTATTCATGATGTATTACCGAGTTCTTGGCCCTAAAAATCGACCATCTTGTTCAAGTCGAATCTCTGGTGCATCCTGTGCAGAGAGAGTGAAAAATACTTTAGAGCTACGTTTTGTGAGGTTAGCAGGATCAACTTGTAACCGTAATGGCAATGAGCTGATTTCCCCTGAGTTAACCGTGATGGTTGAAATGTTGTCTCCAACCTTGATGTCTTTGATGCCTGAAATACGCATATCGTAAGTATGTTTTATATTGTCCATATTAATAACCTTGAGAATATAGACATTTTCAATGAGGCCTTCATCTGTTTCTCGGTACAATGCGTTCCTGTCCCGGATGATGTCAACTTCTAGTGGAATACGAGTACTAATAGAGGCAATTAGCATGATGGTTGTAATCATCAGTATGCTTGCATAAATGATGGTTCTTGGTCGCAAGAGGTGAATTAACTTACCTTCTAATGCATTTTGGGTCGTGTAGCGAATTAAGCCGCTAGGGTAGTCCATTTTTTTCATGACATCGTCACACGCGTCAATACACGCGGCGCAACCAATACATTCATATTGTAAGCCATCACGTATATCAATGCCGGTAGGGCAGACTTGGACGCAAATAGAGCAGTCAATACAGTCGCCGAGGCCTTTCTCGCGGTGGTCTTCGTTCTTTTTCCTGGAGCCACGAGGATCGCCCCGCTTTTCATCGTAGGCAATGATGAAGGTGTCTGCATCAATCATGGCGCTTTGGAATCTGGCATACGGGCACATATAAATGCAGACTTGTTCGCGCATCCAGCCTGCATTACCGTAAGTGGCAAAGGCATAGAAGTAGACCCAAAAATTTTCCCAAGGGCCTAGGCTAAAGGTGAAAAAATTTACCCAAAGCTCATGGATGGGCGTGAAAAAGCCGACAAAAGTAATGCCTGTGAAGAGGGACAGCACAAGCCAAATGGTATGTTTTGTCGTCTTTTTAAGCCATTTATGTTTTAAGTCGGTTTTATCTAGCTTGATTTGTTGTGGTCTACCGCCCTCAACCTTTCGCTCAATCCATAAAAAAACTTCAGTCCAGACGGTTTGAGGGCAGGCAAAACCACACCATAACCTGCCTGCAAGAGCTGTAAAGAAAAATAGGGCTAAAGCGGCGAGTATGAGTAACACCGCGAGATAGAAAAAATCTTGTGGCCAAAAGGTAATACCTAATATGTGAAATTGGCGGCCAGGCAAATCAAATAATACTGCTTGTCGACCATCCCATTGTAGCCAAGGGGTGCCGTAGAAAAAACCCATTAAACTGATGACGCCAAGCATTCTTAGTTGAGCAAAAATACCGTGGACTTGTCTTGGGTAAATTTTCTCACGCTTTGCGTAAAGAGAGTCACTGTTGTTTGAGTCAGGTGTATTTGGTGTGCTCATAGCAGCCTCGAGAGTCAGTCAGAGAGATGGGGTAGGCCGGCTAGTCGCCGCAATGTGTGGTGTTATGGCAGGGTCGTTGAAAATAACAAGTGAGTAGGCAAGAAGATAGCGTGATTGCCCACAATAAAAAGAATCCAATGGTATAAACCCCTAAACGACTGATGTCTGGCAGGTCGCCACAGTCGATGAGGCTGTGAGGATCGAACGCAGAAAAGAACAGAATGGTTCCAATGCTAGCCATAATGAATGATGGCCATAATACAGCGATAATTCGCTGTATTCTTGGAGATTTCTGTTCTTTAACTACGTCCACATAACACCTCTATTTTTTCTTTGACAAGCTTAATACGTAAGCTGCTAAGACGTGGGATTTATCATTCCCTAAGAACTCAGCATGTGCTGGCATTTTACCATTACGTCCGTTTCGGATGCTGTCTTGAATGTTATCAACCGAACCACCGTAAAGCCATGTTTTATCCGTTAAGTTTGGTGCACCTAAAGCAGGGTTACCAGTACCATCAGGCATGTGACATGCAGCGCAAAACATTTTGTATTTTTCGCTGCCAGCTTGTATTTGCACGCTGTCAGTTTCTCGTCCATTTAAGCTATACACGTAAGCGCTAAGCTCTGCGACGCCTTGATCTCCAACAACCGCTTGCCAGGCAGGCATAACGCCTTGTCTGCCATCCATGATGGACGTTTTGACTGCTGCAGCTGTGTCGCCATAGAGCCAGTCATTATCGGTTAAGTTAGGGAAACCTTTACTGCCTCGCGCATCAGAACCATGACACACTGAGCAATAGGTCACAAATAAGCGTTGGCCTGATGCCATGGCTTCTTCGTTTGTCGCCAAGGTTGAGATGTCTTGGCTTGCATAGCCTTTGAAGATTGGGCCATAAGACTTTTCAGCCTCAGCCATTTCTTCGTCCCATTGTTTTTCTTGGCTCCAACCTAGGATGCTAGGGATATTGCCCAAGCCACCATAGAGTGCAAAATATACTAAGCCAAAAACGATGGTGATGTAAAACAGCCACAGCCACCAGCGAGGTAGGGGGTTGTTGTACTCTTCAATGCCGTCGTATGAATGGCCTGTTGTTTCACCCAGTTTAGCTTCACCTTCAACCGGTTTTTGAGTCCACTTGATGAGCCAAACGCAGGCGAGAATCAAGCCAACAGAGATACCAGCGATCCATATTGTCCAAAATAAGCTCATGATTTCTCTCCTTTGGCATCATCAAGTGACTCAGGTTCATCTGCAAAAGGCAAGTTTGCCGCTTCGTCAAAGTCTGCTTTACGCTTACTGCTGTAAGCCCAAAGAAAAATACCAATAAAAGCGATAAACATCAGGACTGTGTGAATGCTGTGTAAAGTTGCAACGTCCATTACTTACCTCCTGCTTTTAAAGATGTACCTAGAACTTGCAAGTACTCAATCATTGCGTCCATTTCAGTTTTTCCTTCAACAGCCGCTGTAGCGCCGTCGATTTCTTCCTGAGTGTAAGGCACGCCTAATTTACGTAGTGCTTCCATTTTCGTTGGTGTGGTTTCAGCATCGATTAAATTATCTTCAAACCAAGGGAAGGCAGGCATGATGGACTCAGGCACAACATCTCGTGGGTTGATCAAATGAACTCGGTGCCAATCATCACTGTAGCGGCCGCCAACACGGTGTAAATCTGGCCCGGTTCGTTTTGAACCCCAAAGAAATGGGTAATCATAAACAAATTCACCTGCAACAGAGTAGGGTCCGTACCGTTCCGTTTCTGCGCGGAAGGGGCGAATCATCTGTGAATGACAAGTGTTACAGCCATTTTTGATATAAACATCCCGTCCTTCAAGTTGCATTGGTGTGTAGGGTTTTAATCCTGCAACGGGGGTGGTTGTATCCTTTAGGAAAAATAGAGGGACAATTTCTACCAAGCCGCCAAAGCTGACAACGAGGAGAACTAAGCCCACCATTAAGCCTATATTAGTTTCGACTTTTTCATGTGACATAATGTGCTCCTTTATGCTGCTTTCTTGACGGTGATGGTTTTGTACACGTTGTACGCCATGACTAACATACCGGTTAAGAACAGTACGCCGCCTAAGAATCGAATGAAGAAGAATGGGTGCATTCTCTCGACACTCTCAATAAAGCTATAGGTTAAAGTGCCGTCAGAATTGACTGCTCTCCACATTAAGCCTTGCATGATGCCTGAAATCCACATTGACACTACATATAAAATAATCCCAATGGTCGCAATCCAGAAGTGAAAATTAATCAGTGGAATGCTGTGCATTTCTTTCTTGTTGAAAAGAATTGGAATCAAGTAATACATTGCACCAAAGGTCACCAGGGCAACCCAACCTAAAGCACCAGAATGAACGTGGCCTATTGTCCAATCTGTGTAGTGAGATAATGCATTCACTGTTTTGATGGCCATCATTGGGCCTTCAAATGTTGACATACCGTAGAACGACAAAGACACGATCATAAAACGTAAAATCGGGTCGGTTCTTAACTTATGCCAAGCGCCAGATAAGGTCATCATGCCGTTGATCATGCCGCCCCAAGAAGGTGCAAGTAAGATCAATGAGAACACCATGCCAATAGATTGAGTCCAGTTAGGTAGTGCAGTGTAATGTAAGTGATGCGCGCCAGCCCACATGTACACAGCAATTAATGCCCAAAAATGCACGATGGATAAGCGGTAAGAGTAAACAGGGCGACCGGCTTGTTTAGGAACAAAGTAATACATCATGCCTAAAAAGCCTGCAGTTAAGAAAAAGCCAACTGCATTATGGCCATACCACCACTGAACCATGGCATCAATTGCCCCAGGGTAAGCTGAGTAAGATTTGGTTAGTGTTACTGGAATTGCAGCACTGTTGACGACATGTAGTAAAGCCACAACAACGATAAAGGCAGCATAAAACCAGTTAGCCACATAAATGTGTTTGGTTTTACGTTTTGCAATAGTGCCAAGAAATACGATTGCGTAGGTTACCCAGACAACGGTGATTAAAATATCAATCGGCCATTCTAGTTCTGCGTACTCTTTAGACGTTGTTAATCCCAGCGGCAGGGTGATTGCGGCAAGCACGATCACTAATTGCCAACCCCAGAAGGTAAATGCAGCAAGTTTGTCTGAGATGAGTTTTACTTGGCAAGTTCGTTGTACGACCCAGTAGGACGTTGCAAATAATGCTGAACCACCAAAGGCAAAAACAACGGCATTGGTATGAAGGGGACGTAATCGACTAAATGTAAGCCATGGTGTATCGAAATTGAGTGCCGGCCAAACAAGCTGTGCAGCGATTAATACGCCAACAGCCATGCCTACGACACCCCATACGATAGTCATCACGGCGAATTGGCGTACAACTTTATAGTTATACTCTGTATCCATATTCATGGGGACCCTTTATCAAAGTAGTGATGAGAATATTCTAGATCGTTATATTATAATTATCTAACGCGAAAAAGACATTCAAGCTCAGTGATTGAATATCTTCAGTTGCGATAGAAGATTACGTGAACTGTGTGGTGATTACCACACAGTTATAACCTTTAGAAGCGGGTGCCGATGCCTATGCCAAATACCCATGGGTCAATGTCAACATTCGCTTTTAATTTCCCACCTAAACCATTGAAGTTGGCTTCGGTGTCTATGTCGATATATTTAAGGTCAATGTTAAGGAACCAATCATTACCAACGTCATAGTCAGCACCAATCTGTCCAACTAAACCCCAGCTATCGTCTAATTCTAATCCTGATGCTGCAATGGCGCCATCAGTTGCATCGCTGTCTAAGTCTTCATCGAAGAAATGTGTATAGTTGATACCGATACCAGCATAAGGACGGAAGTTGCTGTTAGGTAAAAAGTGGTATTGCATGATCAATGATGGTGGTAAAACACGAACGTCTGCAATCTTGCTGGCCAATGTTTTTAGGGTTGCGCCTTTGGATCTAACAGTGTGTTTTGAGCTGATATCAAGTAATAATTCAGCACCCCAATGAGGTGTGATCATGTAAGTGAAATCAATATCAAGTGATAAGTTGTTATTAACTTGGACGTCTGTTAGAGCAATGTTAGTGCCATTTAAAGATAAATCGCTAGAGTCATCATTAGGCATAACATTAATAATTCTGGCTCTAACTAAAATGTCTCCTGCTTCATAAGCGAAGGCAGGTGCAATAGAACCTGCAGTAATGGCAGCGATGGCGAGGGCTAAAGTGGTGTTTTTCATGGTTATGGTTCCTTTCTCGAAGCAGTTGATAAATGATAAATGATAAATTAGATTCTGCTTATTTTGGTTCAAAAAGGAACTTTTTGTATTGACCCTGGTCAATAAAGATCCAATCGTCGTCAATTTTGTCGTGCTAAAGCAACGATTTTGGCTGTGAGCGTTCGTTTCCCGGTTAAATCGTCTGTAATTATATGAGAAAGTGTTGTTAATTTGTTACAGGTCGCACAAGCCGCCGAGCACCAAATCGGTGAAACTGACGATACCGACCACTTTGCCATGCTCTAAAACCGGCGCTCTAGAAAGTTCAAACCGGTCAAATAATCGCGCGCAATAGCGAACATTCATGTCGGGGGTTACGGTTATAACGGGTTTGGCCATGATTTCATACACATTAATGCGTTCTGGGGCACGGTTTTGGGCCAACACTTTACGTGCAATATCTGAAATGAGTACCATGCCGTACTCATCATGCTCATCTCTTTTGTTAATCATGAGGCACTTAGAGTTGTTCTTTCGCATGATTTTGAGTGCCTCTTGTACCGTTAGCATGCCATCAACTGTTTCAAATTCAGTTTTCATGACATTTTGTACCTTTTTAGTGACTCGCTTGGTCATATTTCGTCCTCTATCATGGGAGTGAGTTTGTCAATTTGAATGTTGATGCCAATGACATCCTCAACGTCTATTTGAAAGGCCATGCCTGTTTGTAGTTTGTGGAACTCTCCGGCTGCAGCAATGGCCTCTAATATTTCTCGGCTGAGATGCTCTTCTACCAGAAAGATCAGCATGTCCCTTTGAATTTCAAGTTTCATACCTAAAAATGTTTTTGATTCTTGCAGACCATCACCGGTCGTTTGTTTGATGACGGTAGAGCCTGTAGCACCAGCTTCTCTAGCAGCATGAATCACTTTTTTGAGTTTTTCATCCTCAACAAAGGCAATGATGAGCTTAAAGTGCATGTGTCTTAATCCTTGTTTTCAATGGCGGTTTGTCTATTTCGCCGGTTTACCCAGGCGCTTGCTTGGGCATAAGCCATGACGGAAATAATAGGGAATAAACTAGCAAAGGCGATCAGGCCAAAACCATCTAATAATGCGCTGCGCCCTGGGACAGTATTGGCGAGCTCTAAGCCTAAAGCAGTGACAATGGGCACGGTAACGGTTGATGTGGTGACGCCACCAGAATCATACGCTAAGGCAACAATAAATTTAGGGGCATAATAGGTTTGGGCGATCACAATGACGTACCCTGCCATAATGTAATACTCAAGTGGTGTGCCGGTCACAATTCGAAATGTACCAAGGGC
>Ga0233436_1002277_pt1 | contig 14034 bp, 7 predicted proteins | sample SI_122_August201_2_FD_182723 | JGI IMG/M metagenome (GOLD analysis project Ga0233436, IMG submission 182723) | Seawater microbial communities from Saanich Inlet, British Columbia, Canada - SI_122_August2016_150_MG | ecosystem: Environmental > Aquatic > Marine > Inlet | place: Canada: British... | reverse complement strand
CGGATAGTTTCCACTGGCAACAGTTAGAGGAATTATTACTGCTACAGGATTTTGAGCGGGATTGTGATTTTATGGAATCCCTGCAAAAACTGGCACTAGGCAGCAACTATGCCATCGCCCAGCTGATTAAATACCCTGACTTCATCAAAAAACTGCAAAGCTGTAGACATTTCGAGCTAGATTCAGATCAGTTAATTCTCTCACTGGAAGGCATCAGTGATATCAATCTCATCAAATTTCAACTACGATTATTTCGTCATCAAAAGCTGCTGGAAATTATTTATCTGGATATCTGCCGTCAACAAGATATTGAAAGCACCCTGCTCCAGTTGAGTGAACTGGCCGACCTGTTAATTCAGCAAGCCCTAGCTAAAACCGAACAGATACTGTCCACAAAACATGGTCAGCCCTTTGATGAACTCGGACAACCGATGCAACTCAATATCATAGGCATGGGTAAACTCGGTGGTAAAGAACTTAATTTCTCATCCGATATAGATTTAATCTGTTGTTACAGTGATGATGGAAATTTATCCGGGTATGGACAGCTCAGTCATACTCAGTACTACTCCCATGTTGTCAAAATGTTCAATCAGCTGCTTTACGAAACCACCGCCGATGGTTTTGTATACCGGGTAGATTTACGCTTACGTCCCTGGGGAGATTCCGGTCCGATGGTTCTCAGTCATAATGCCTTTGAACATTACTACCAATTACATGGCCGAGAATGGGAGCAATACGCCATGGTGAAAGCAAGAGTCATCACCGGAAGTAAAAGCGATAAAAAATACCTGCAATCTATACTCAAACCTTTTATCTACCGGCGTTATCACGATTACCGGGTTTTTGATGGACTGGCCAGCCTCAAGCAAAAAATTGATCAACAGTCCAGTCGCAAAAAGACCCGCTGCAATATAAAAATTGGTCGTGGCGGAATCCGTGAAATCGAATTTTTTGTGCAGGCTTTTCAAATATTGAAAGGTGGACGTAATCACCAGTTGCAAACTCAAAGTCTGTTCAAAGCTATTGAAACACTTTTAACACAAGAAATTACAGACTCACAGACCCTGAACCAGATGCGCGAATCTTACTGCTTTCTGCGATTACTGGAAAATCGGTTGCAAATGTTAAATGACAGCCAGACTCATGAAATACCCACCAGGCAAAATTCCCAGGAAAGAATAAGTCTGCTACTCGGTTATGCAAACTGGCAAAGTCTGGAAAAAGAATTAAACCAGCATCAAAATCAGGTAAATGAAATATTCTCAAGCCTGTTTAAACAACAGCAAAACGACCAACCACAGGGAGAAATAGTTCAACACTTTAATGAATTAAGCGAAGAGCAACACTTACAGGTTATTCAAAATCTGCAATTCACAAACCCTCAGGAAATTCATCAACGATTACTACAATTTTATCAGTCCAGATCATTACTATTTATGTCTGATAAGGCCAAGAAACGTTTCCACGTTTTTTTCCCGGAGCTTTTAAAGCAAATTACTCAACATCAGCAGCAACTACAACTGCTGGAAAAATTAATTGCTTTGTTATCCTCAATCGCAGGTCGAAGTGTTTATTTCGAATTGTTGTACCAGAATATTCCGTTACTGGTAAAACTTGTTCACCTGTTCGACAGCAGTAACTGGATTGCGGCTGAAGTCACCCGTCACCCTATCCTGCTAGAATCACTACTCTACCCCGGCCCGCTTGCTGATCGCTTTGACAAGCTCAAACAGCAACATGCTTTACAGGTTCAACTACAAAATGTAAGAGATGACGAAGAACTTGAACTGGATGTGTTACGCCAGTTTAAACGAGCCCAGACTATCGTTATTGCAACGGCAGAAATTGCTCAGGAAATTGATACCACCAAGGTTTCATATTACCTGTCAGAACTTGCTGAAATTCTATTACAGGCCGTTTATGAGCTATCTCTTACTGCATTGGTCAAACAATATGGTGAACCCCAGTGTGTCATCGAAAACCAGTCATTTAAACCTGGCCTCGGCATTATCGCGTATGGAAAACTGGGAGGCTATGAACTTCATTATCAGTCTGATCTTGATATCATATTCTTACATAATTCGAGTGGTAGTAAGCAGCAAACAGCTGGACCCAAAAACATAGATAATGCGGTGTTTTTCTCACGCCTTGCTCAGAAAATTATCTCCAAGATCAGTTTGCTCACAGCCGCAGGCAAATTATATGAAATTGATACCCGGCTAAGACCCAATGGTTCTTCCGGGATGCTGGTAACATCCTGTCATGCTTTTCACCAGTATCAACTTGAAAAAGCCTGGGTATGGGAACATCAGGCAATTATCAGAGCACGATATATAGCAGGAAATGTCGATATTAAGCCGGTCTTTGAACTTAGTCGTTTACATATAATTTCAATGATTCGTGAACCAGACGAGCTTGGCCATGCCATCACGGAAATGCGTGACAAAATCTATCAGACTAAAAAACCTGCTGAAGGTAAACTCATTAATATCAAATATTCCAGAGGCTGTATGGTGGATATTGAATTCCTCGTTCAGTACTGGATATTAAAATATGCAAATAAATTTGCCAGCCTGAGTGAAAGAACTGATAATATCGGGCTGATAAGCGAGTTGCATCACCTGGGCTTAATAAATGGTGAAGATTTGCAGCTTCGAGATTGTTATCCAGCGTTTCACAAATGGTTACACGAACGAGTGTTACAAAACCAGTCTGCAGAAATTTCTTCTGACCTGGTCAGAAACGAAATTGAAATAGTCAAAGCCTGTTGGAATAAAACTTTTAATTCATAAAACACTTAGCAGAAAGATAAATTCCTGTAAAGGTTTAATAGCAAATTATTCGGAGAAAATATAGATGTCGATGTCTGATCGTGATGGTTTCATCTGGTTTGATGGTGAAATGGTTCCGTGGCGCGAAGCCAATATACACGTTCTTACTCACACCCTGCATTATGGGATGGGAGCATTTGAAGGTGTAAGAGCCTATCACGCTGATCAGGGCACTGCCATTTTCGCTCTTGAAGCCCACACCAACCGTTTATTTGATTCCTGTAAAATACTTGGTATGGAAATGCCGTGGAACAAACAGCAGATTAATGATGCACAGATCGCTGCAGTAAAAGACAATAACCTCGACAGTGCTTATATTCGACCAATGGTTTTCTACGGCTCAGAAGCCATGGGTTTACGCGCCGATAACCTTAAAGTCCATGTCATCGTAGCCGCATGGGAATGGGGTTCATATCTCGGTACAGAAGGCATGGAAAAAGGTATCCGCATAAAAACATCATCATTCACCCGCCATCATGTCAATATAGCAGCCACTAAAGCCAAGGCCAATGGTCAGTACATCAATTCCATGATGGCTCTACAGGAAGCTCTTAGAGATGGCTACGACGAAGCCCTGCTGCTCGACCCGGAAGGTTATGTTGCAGAAGGCAGTGGAGAAAATATTTTTGTCATTAAAGACGGCAATATCTATACCCCTGAAGCCACTTCAGCCCTTAACGGTATAACTCGAAAGACCATCTTTGCTCTAGCTGATGACATGGGCGTGGATATCATTGAAAAACGATTAACCCGTGATGAAGTATACATTGCAGATGAAGCATTTTTTACCGGTACAGCCGCAGAAGTTACACCTATTCGTGAACTCGATAACCGCCCAATTGGTAGTGGTCGTGGCCCCATCACCGAGAAATTACAGACAGCTTATTTTGACCTGGTTCATGGTCGCAATGAAAAGCACATTGAATTACTCTCCTTCGTTAAATAACACTGGATACAACTATGGTTAACCCTGACACTGCTGCTAATCAACAGGACTTCAATACTCCCAATGCAAAAAAAGCAGTCGAAATTAAAGCTGCCAATCTACCCGTTCATTGCCCGGTTGAAGGATCCAGTCTGTGGAATTCACATCCAAAAGTTTATATTCCAGTTGAGGAGAATGGTGGAGAAGCCAAATGCCCTTACTGTGGAACCATGTTCAAATTACTGGGTTAATTAATTTTATTCATTAAATCAATATAAAAGATTTGTGAATACTCCACGGATAATGTATTGCCCCATCCATGTAAATATTTACTGCCAATGTACTACTATCAACAGAAATCAGGTTTTGTACAACGATGAGGATTACTGATAGCTTCCGCTAATATCGATTTAAGTTCTTTGTTATTTTGTGGAATTACTTCAAGAAAAGGTTTTGTGATTATATAGTCGTCAACTTCCCTGACATTTGGTGTATTGAAAAGACTGCTGCTACCAGTTACAAAAGCCAGCTTTTCAATAGACTTTATGGGTGTTTTAATTTTTGACAGTTTTTCTGCAGTAAATAATTTTTTTATCCTGAGAAAATAAGATTACTACATTATCAGAGCCAAATGTCTGGAGAGTTTTTTAATAAGTTAACCACAAAGGTTCTGATTTCACCATCATACTTTAGGCAGAAATATCTACCTTCAGAGTCGGTAACTGTAATACTGAAAACCCGGTCACCAGCAGCAATAAGATTAAGATTAAGATTAAACGTGGATAAGTAGCGGAAATATTGAGTATTTTTTTTCAAAGTATTATTGTTACAAAGTTCACATTTTCTTGATATGTGTTAACATCCTTTAAACCTTAATCTAATACAATAGCATTGATTACCCCTAGGGTATCTCCCTTTTTCCGTAACATTATATAATATTCAGGTGTAATTTATTTACATCTGTTTTTTTGGAGTTGTTTTATGTTCAAAAAACTGACCATAAGCTCGCTTGTTGGCGTAGTTACCACCTTATTTTCAATTACTACCTTTTCAGCCGAATCTGAAAGTGTAGAAACCCATATAGCTAATCTGGTTCCTGATAATAAGATTTATACTGTCAGTGCAAATACGACTTCTAATTCTGCCGTTCTGGGTGGCACCGTCCTACCCATAAAAATGGTCAACCTGATTGCTCAAATGCCTGGTGAAGTTAAATTTATTGCCGGTGAAGAGGGTGACAGGTTTGAAATGGGTACTACTCTGGTAGGACTTGACAGAGCTACTCTGCTAGAAAAACGTAGAGCGGCTGTTGCTGGTTTACGCAGCGCCCAGGCAGGCCTTTCAAATGCTCAGGTACAGTACACTCGTGAAAAGGAAAGCCCCAATGCCATGGGTAATTCATTGTTAGGTGGTGTTCCATCCATGTTCACCATGTTTTCTGACCCCATGCGCGAATTTAGCGGAGAGGGAGACCCCGACTATGAACGATATTCCAGTTTGTATGGACAAAACATAATGATTCAAACTGCCAGAGACCAAATAGAACAGGCCAGAGCAGGAATAGCCGAATTAGATGCTAACCTTGAAAATCTTCAAAGTATCGCTCCCTTCAAAGGAATCATTGTTAAAAAGATGGTTGAAGAGGGTGACATTGTTCAACCCGGAATGCCTTTAGTAGTATTCGCCGATACCAGCATTATGCAAATTCAGGTTGAAGTTCCCGCCAGGCTCATCTCAAATATAAATGAAAATTCAGTCGTTTCAGCCAGACTTGATCGCGGCACCACAATAATTCCAGCCAAAGTTTCCAGGATTTTTCCGATGGCAAGTCAGGGTGGTCATACCACCACAGTTAAATTTGAATTACCTGTTGGAACCGGTGCCAGAGCTGGTATGTATGCAGAAATTCTAATTCCTACCAATGGTAATGCTAAAAAACCTCTCGCTGTTATCCCTGAAACAGCTATTAGCTGGCGTGGAAGTTTACCAGCGGTTTTTGCTGTATCTGCCGATAAAACAAGCCTAAAGATGCGTTCACTCAGATTAGGTACTTCATCAGGAAATGGCATGATCAGTATTCTTTCTGGAGTGTCTATTGGTGATAAAATATTAAAACAACCTTTAGCATCAACCCGCTCTGGCCCCTATACGGCTGTCGCACAATAGTTGTTGGCTGGCTATTAACGATTATCTACTCTATTTACAATTTCGAGAAAATAACATCATCAGCTTTTACAGGCTGTACATCTCGACACTGTATATTATTACAAACAAATCATGATGGTTATCCACCATCATGGCTAAAACCATTTTTAGAGGTCAGCTGATATGACAGTTGCTAACAAAACAGACGTTCTAACTAAAGAAGAACTTGGATTTGCAGGACGACTTGCTGATTCATTTATTCATTCTCCCTTATCTCCACTGCTTTTTATAGCCATGATGCTCGTCGGCTTCTACGGTTTATACGCAACACCCAGGCAGGAAGACCCTCAAATATCCGTACCCATGATCGACATCATGTTACAGATGAAAGGTGCCTCTTCTGAAGAAGTTTCACGACTGGTTGTAAGCCCTCTGGAACGTCTTGTAAGTGAAATTCATGGAATTAAACATGTTTACTCTGTCAGTGATGAAGGTATGGGCATTATCACCTTAGAGTTTGAAGTTGGTGAACAGATTGAGCGTGCTATCGTATTGACTCATAACAAAGTACAGGCAAATATGGATCTTATGCCACCTGGTGTTGAAGCTCCTTTAATAAAACCTAAAGAAGTTGATGATGTTCCTGTGCTTACATTGACATTATGGTCTAACGAATTGGACGATGCCAACCTGCGAACCCTGGCCGTCAGTCTTATGCATAATATGAAGCAGGTTCCACATACCGGTAACGCCTTTGTATCGGGTGGTCGTTCTGAACAGGTTAGAGTGAATGTTTTACCTGAACAGCTTAAGGGTTATGGCATCACCATGGGGCATATTGCAAAAACCATCAAAAGCTTTAACACTGAGCAAACTGTAGGTTCTATCGAACAGGAAGGTAAGTTTCACTGGGTTAAAACAGGTGCTTTTCTTCAATCAGCGGCTGATTTTGAACGTCTTGTAGTCGGTAACAATGAAGGTAAACCCGTTTACTTAAGAGATGTCGCTGAAATTATCGCCGGTCCTGAAGAAGCTCGTCATCAGGTTACCTATTACACTGGTCCTGCTCATCAGGGTGAAGCCGTTGAAGGTGCGCAAGCCGTTACTATCGCAATAGCCAAACAACATGGAGCAAACGGTGTTTCAGTGGTGAACGATATACTGAAGAAAGTTGAACACCTGAAAGGTCATTTAATACCCGATAATGTAAATATTGAAATCACCAGAAACTATGGTGAAACAGCCAATGATAAAGTTAATTCTTTATTATTTAAACTCACCGTAGCCACAGCTGCTGTTACATTTCTGGTTTGGATTTCACTGGGACTCAGACCCGCTATCGTTGTCTTGCTAACGATTCCAGTTGTACTAGTTATCACTGTTTTCATGGCTATGTTAATGGGCTATACCATCGACCGGGTTAGTCTCTTCGCTCTTATATTTTCAATCGGGTTCCTGGTTGATAATGCCATTGTCATTGTAGAAAATATTTATGCCCGATGGCTTCATGAGGGCGAAACAACCACTGAAATAGCAGTTGATGCCGTTAGAGAAGTGGGTAACCCGACAGTACTTGCAACTTATACCGTTATCGCAGCTCTTCTACCAATGGGTTTTGTTCGTGGAATGATGGGACCTTATATGGAACCAATTCCTGCACTGGGTTCAGTGGCCATGATCTTTTCGCTGATTGCTGCAGTTGTGTTTGCTCCCTGGATTGCCATGCGAATCATCCCCCCCATGAAAGTTCTCAGAAAAATGGAAGAACGGGATGAGAAAATTGATCACTGGTTAGGCAACTTTTATCACAAAGTTCTAGGAGCATTAATCGATAAAAAAGTAGTTGGAATGAGTTTTCTGATTGGCCTTTTTATTGCATTTTTTCTGGTAGTTGCAATGTTTACTCCTTTAACCAACTACATGGTTAAGGTAAAAATGCTACCATTCGATAACAAGGATGAATTTGCCATGGTTATCGATATGCCCGATGGCACAGCGTTACCCGATACTATCAATACCACCACTGAAGTAGTCGATATCCTACGCACTATTCCAGAAGTAACCGCAATTCAAACGTACGTTGGAACAGCTAAACCTTTTGATTTCAATGGTCTGGTCAGACACTACTACCTAAGAATGTTTCCGTGGCAGGCAGAAGTACAGGTCCAGTTGACCCCGAAAGCAGAACGTGACAAAACCAGCCATGATATAGCTCAGGAGGTCCGACAATTACTTAAACCAATAGGAACCGCTTCCAATTCAGTTATTACAATTGTTGAAATGCCACCAGGCCCTCCTGTGTTACAAACAGTGGTAGCCGAAGTTCATGGCCCTGATGCAAAAACACGATCTGAAGTAGCCACTATGTTGACGGGTCTATTTCATGAATCAGATTTGATTGACGATGTTGATAATTTCATGCGTGAAAAACAGGAAATCTGGCGTTTTAAAGTTGACCTTAATAAAGCAGCCAACCAGGGTGTATCCGTTGAAACTATAAATCAACATCTGGCCATGTCTATGGGTATGTTCAAGGTTGGAGATGTAAAGCAAAAACTGGTTTATGAACCAACCTATATCCTGTTACAAATTCCACTGGCAGCACGATCACAATTGGACAAGCTGGCTGATATGCCTGTTATGACTCAAGATGGTCGCACTGTTCCCCTTGGCGAAGTAGGTGAATTTGTAAAAGATTTTCGTGACCCTATGATCTTTCATAAAGATCTGAGACCTATCGAATTTGTAGTTGGTGATTCTGTAGGAGCATTACCTGCACCTATTTATGCGATGAATGATGTTGATAGAATGCTTAAAGATCACCCGACCCCAGACGGTATAATTATGTCAGGCACCATGATGGATGCACCTGAACATGATGATATCTCCGGATTTGAATGGACCGGTGAATGGACAGTGACTTATGAAACATTCCGTGATATGGGAATGGCATTCGGTGTCGCACTGGTCGCTATTTATATGTTAGTAGTCTGGCAGTTTGGAAATTTTTCAATACCTGCCGTCATTATGGCCCCTATTCCATTAACCATGCTTGGAATTTTACCAGGTCACTGGTTACTAGGTGCTGAATTTACAGCAACTTCGATGATAGGTTGGATAGCATTAGCCGGTATTATCGTACGAAACTCGATATTGCTCATTGATGCCACAATACAATTGGTGAGTAAAGGCTCGCCATTACGTGATGCTGTTATCAATGCTACAAAAGCACGTACAAGGCCTATCATGATCACTGCTTTGGCACTGGTATTGGGATCGATGGTTATATTGACTGACCCAACTTTCCAGGGTATGGCCATTTCATTATTATTTGGAGTATTTGTTTCAACAATACTGACTCTATTGGTTATCCCTCTAGGTTGTATTTCACTGGGTGAACGCATATTCGTATGTGCAGGAAGCAAAGGTCCTAATGCCTGTCAGGATTACGATGAAAAAATGGCTAATGGAAATGTATCCCACGATAATGAAATTTCAGTTAACCATGTATCGGCTGAGTCAATCGATATGACAAAAGTTGATTTTGATGTAAGCAACCCCGTTGAAGGTGATAAACAGGAATCCTCCACTACTACTGTTACCGAACAGCCTGAAGAAAAAATAGTTGAGACTGAAGCTAAACCGAAAGTAGTAGTTAAAAAGAAGGCTACTGTCAAAAAGAAGCCTGTAACCAAAAAGAAAAGTGTCAGGAAGAAAGCAACTAGAAAGAAAGCTGTTGTGAAAAAAGGTGATTCATCATCAAACCCTGAAGATGAGGATACTAAAAAGTAACTGTTTTACCGAGAAAACGTTAAAGCCGACCTTGTGTCGGCTTTTTTTTGCTTAAGTTAAATTAATGAATGGGTGCGTTAGGTGTACAGTTTTTTAACTATAAAACATATCCCGGTACATACCTTCAGCCCAGGCAAGACCAGCCTGCCCGGCACGTTCATTCCATTTCTCCATTAAATGAGCCCGATCAAATGCAAAATTTTTCTCCATTTCATCAAATTTATAGTACGCAATAATACTCATTGACTCCAGAGGATCAATCTTTACACCCGAAAAACACATAGTCTGAGGACTACGCCATTCAATTTCTTTCCCATCAGCATGTGCACTGATAACCTCGGCAACATAACGAGCTTCAGAATGCGCAGTATTACCACTTTTAGAAAAAGGTTGCGAACGTGAGTCACCGGTTACATAGACAAATTCATCATCCACAAGATGGTACTTAAATGGATCAATAGACGCCTCTTTTTGAATACTTTTTTCATCACTTAATCCAAACTTTTCGATGATGGAAGCAGCTCTGACAGGCGGATAAATAACTGCATCATCAAATTGGTAAGTATCAAAATCTGTTTCAATTTCACGATCAACTATATTGATACCACTAATTTCGGTACTAGGTTCATATTGAATAATATCCGCATAATATTGACTAAAAGCCTTTTTGAAGCCTTCAGCTTTAATTCGAATATCTGGATTCATATCCAGTAACAGAATTTTTCCACGAATATTGTGTTTTTTGAAGATGGCTGCAGCCATACAGGCTCGCTCATAAGGAGCAGCAATACATCGGTAGTTTCCACTGGGAACAGTGAGTACCAGAGTGCCACCTTTAAAATTTTGCAATTTATGTTTGATCATCATAATTTCTGATGCACTACTGAAACCGGCTGGATAGTTCATGCGCAAAGCATATTCATCCTCAGGGTTTTCTATGCCTAAACGACTGTATTCATAATCTATTCCTGGAGCGAGTACAAGGTAGTCATACTTTATGCTACCCAGGGTTGTCACCAGAGTTTTTGTAGTTCGATCTAACTCTATCGCTGTAGTATTAAGAAAAAGATAATCATTATTCTGGGCGGCTTCTACATAACTGTGGGTTAAAAAATCAAGATTTACCTGGTCCGCCATCCATACATTACTAATGGGGCATGAAACAAACTGCTGATTTTTATCAATCAGCACCACATCAAATTTTGGATTAGTTTTCTTCAGATATTTGGCCATAGTCAATCCAGACCATCCACCTCCAACTACAACTACTCGGGGACCTTTTTTAACAGGAATAGGAGCTGGCGAGGAAATTTTTCCTCCAATTACTGGAGTTTTATCGCCTGCTGTTTGTGCATAACCCTGACCACTTACGGCCGCAGTAGCAAGAGCTGCCGAAGACTGCAGAAATTTACGTCGATTTATTTTTTTAGTCATCCGAGTATCCTTTAATTAAAATCAGTATTGCGCCAGTTAAGTGATGGTGCACGTTCATCTTCGGGTACTGGAAGGTAAGAAATATAATTAATGATCCGCTCAAGCTGTTCATCCGTAAGTTGCTGAGCTACAGTCTGCATTGCTGAGTTCACAGTTCTTAGACCAGATTTTACCAGTTTAATTTGTCTTTTTATGTAGGGGTAGTGTTGACCGTAAAGTTTTGGAGTAGATGTTTCATTATTGCCTTCTCCATGCCCCCCATGACAACTCGCACAATTTTCCTTATAGAGTGTCTCACCTGCTTTATATTCATCCGTATAATTTCTCCAGGGGCCCTTTCTGTGCTGGGGATGCATAGGGAGAGTTGAAATATAAACGACCACATCGGCCAGAGATTGATAACCCCCAATGGTTCGTTCCTGCACAAATGGATACATTGTGGGATTTTCTCTTTTTCCACCTCGAATATCCAGAAGTTGCTGAATCAAAACATTCTGATGTTGCCCAGCTATTTGAGGATATGCACCATCACTATTACCCCAACCCTCTGGCAGATGACATGAGGCACAGGTTTCATAGACGTGTTGACCATTCTTTACATCAGGCTCAAAGGCTAGCTTAATAATAACTGGTTCAGCAAATACCACATTGACAAAAAATGTCATTACAACTGTAATTAATGACAATAAGTTACCCTTAACAAGCATATTTATTACCTTCTTATAGAATTTTAATTATTTTTTATTTTGTCTAACGTAATTAAACAACGTTTCAAGATTGACAGCTTAGAGTAAATATTAGTTTTGAGTAAAGACTTGAATCAAATTAAATGGGATTATAAAAAACACAATAAGCACAAAAAAGCCCCGTAAACGGGGCTTTTAAATCTACTGAGCTGATGACGATAGTCGTCACCAGCTAGTTAAAGTAAATAGGTAGCTTACATCATGCCACCCATGCCACCCATTCCGCCCATGCCACCCATATCAGGAGCACCAGCTGCTGCAGCTTCCTGCGGCATATCAGCAATCATACATTCAGTTGTAATCAGCAGACCTGCAACCGAAGCAGCATTTTGCAATGCTGAACGAGTTACCTTAGTAGGATCAAGAATACCCATTTCGATCATATCGCCATACTCACCATTCGCCGCGTTATAACCGAAGTTACCTTCGCCGTTTTCGACTTCGTTAGTGACAACAGAAGCTTCATCACCAGCATTAGCAACGATTTGACGTAAAGGCTCTTCCAGAGCACGACGTGCGATATCGATACCTACATCCTGATCGTGGTTATCACCTTTAAGGTCAGAAATTGAAGCACGAGCACGAACCAGAGCTACACCGCCACCAGGTACAACACCTTCTTCTACTGCAGCACGAGTTGCATGCAGAGCATCTTCAACTCGAGCTTTCTTTTCTTTCATTTCAATTTCAGTAGCAGCGCCGACTTTGATAACTGCAACACCGCCAGCTAATTTAGCTACGCGTTCCTGCATTTTTTCTTTGTCATAATCAGAAGATGTTTCTTCGATTTGTGCTTTAATCTGAGAAATACGACCATGAATTTCTTCACTGCTTCCAGCACCATCAACGATAGTTGTATTTTCTTTAGAGATAGAAATTTTCTTGGCTGAGCCCAGATCTTCCAGAGTTGTTTTCTCCAGACTTAAACCCACTTCTTCAGAAATAACCTGTCCACCAGTTAGCAGAGCAATATCCTGTAACATGGCTTTACGACGGTCACCGAAACCAGGTGCTTTAACCGCACAAACCTTAACGATTCCACGCATGCTGTTAACAACCAGAGTTGCCAGCGCTTCGCCTTCGATATCTTCAGCGATGATCAATAATGGCTTGCTAGCTTTAGCTACGCCTTCAAGGATCGGCAGCAGATCACGGATGTTAGAAATTTTCTTGTCAAACAGAAGAACCATTGGGTCTTCAAGTTCAGCAGTCATTGTTTGCTGATCATTAACGAAGTAAGGAGACAGGTAACCACGGTCGAACTGCATTCCTTCTACAACATCCAGCTCATTATCAAAAGAAGAACCTTCTTCTACTGTGATAACACCTTCTTTACCAACTTTTTCCATCGCCTCAGCAATGATTCCACCAACACTCTGATCAGAGTTAGCTGAAATAGTACCAACCTGTGCAATTGCATTATTATCAGCACAAGGTGTAGATAAGCCATGCAAGTGATCTACAGATGCAGCTACGGCTTTATCTAGTCCACGTTTCAGATCCATAGGGTTCATGCCAGCGGCAACCGCTTTCATACCTTCACGAACAATAGCCTGAGCCAGTACGGTTGCAGTCGTTGTGCCGTCACCAGCGATATCAGAAGTTTGTGATGAAACTTCTTTAACCATCTGTGCGCCCATGTTTTCGAACTTGTCTTCAAGTTCGATTTCTTTAGCAACAGAAACACCGTCTTTAGTAACCGTAGGGGCACCAAAACTTTTTTCCAGAACAACATTACGTCCTTTAGGACCTAATGTAACTTTAACCGCGTTAGCTAAAATATTAACGCCATTGACCATGCGGCTACGCGCATCATCACCAAATTTTACTTCTTTTGCACTCATTGCAGTATTAACCTCTTAATAAATTCTTTATTCAACGACAGCCATGATGTCATCTTCGCGCATGATTAACAGATCTTCTCCGTCAACCTTCACTTCAGTACCTGAGTACTTGCCGAACATGATTTTGTCACCGACTTTAAGATCTAAGGCACGTACATCACCAGAATCAGTGATCTTGCCATTACCCACAGCCAGAATTTCTCCTGTGCTTGGCTTTTCTGTAGCTGAATCAGGAATGACGATACCACCTGCAGTAGTACGTTCTTCTTCCATACGTCTGACGACCACGCGGTCATGCAAAGGACGAATATTCA
>Ga0233436_1002267_pt1 | contig 14076 bp, 14 predicted proteins | sample SI_122_August201_2_FD_182723 | JGI IMG/M metagenome (GOLD analysis project Ga0233436, IMG submission 182723) | Seawater microbial communities from Saanich Inlet, British Columbia, Canada - SI_122_August2016_150_MG | ecosystem: Environmental > Aquatic > Marine > Inlet | place: Canada: British... | reverse complement strand
TACCAATGTCAATTAACACACCATCTACCTCATAAGAGAAAATATTACCTAACATCATAGGTATAATTTCAGTACTAAAATCAGAAGCACCCACAAATTCATTCTGTAGTATTTTCATAAAACCTACGGAAAGAGCATAAATTGCGCCATTCGCCAGATCACCAGGAGGATTATCCTTTTTCTCATGAAAATTCACCACAACCCCCCTCTCGTCAAGCTCAGCAATACCACAAGTTGACGGTTTTTCAGCTCTAAAAGTCATCATTGTAAGAAAACATTCTTTAGGACGAGCATTATGTGCAAGTATAAATTTATTGAAATCAGTAATACAATAATTGTCCGCATGAATTAATAAACCGGGCTGTTCTTCAAAAAAATTGAGATTATGTATTAACGTTCCCGCTGTTCCAAGCAGAACTGGCTCATACACCAATTGTACAATATCACGATAAGATGATGAGATAACATACTCTTCAACCTGTTCAGACAAATAATGTGTATTTAACAGGAATGGTCCATAACCAGCCGCGACTAGATGCTCTAACCAAATATCCAATAAGGGCCTACCTTTAATAGATACTAAGCATTTTGGAAGCTTATCAGTTAATGGTCTCAACCTAGTACCAAAACCTGCCGCCAACAGCATAACTCTCACAAGTTAAGTTCCTGTAAAATTTCTTGAAATTGAATTGGACTATTCCCAACTCTTCCAACTTGTACTGCTGCTGCAAGTGCCCCGACATAAGAAGACTCCCATATACTCCCGCCAGAAACTATCGATAAGGCAGTTGCAATCAACAGGCTATCCCCTGCACCAGAAACATCTCTCGGCGCCGAGTTGAGGGCACTCACTCGATCAGTAGTCCAGTCACCATATTTTGCCTCTTCATTTACCGTATGTATCAACAAGCCTTCCTCACCCAGCTTAAGGAGGACATACCTAGCCTGCGCTGACCTCATCAAATCATCCGCCAAGACAACAAGACCATCTTCATAGTTTCGAGCACTTATTCTTGCTTCACGCTCTGTGGGAGTGATCAAGTCCATCCCTTTAAAACGGCTAATATTTCCGATCTGAGAAGAAGATTGACTATCTGCAGCCATTTTTACACCATTTTTATTGGCCAAATCAATAATCATATCAACCAAGCATTGAGGCAAACAACCATAGTTAAAATCAGAGAAAACTAATAAGTCAATTGCATCTATCTTACTCTTTATTTGTTCGAATATTTCATACTGTAATTGACTACTGATAGCAGTTTGATGGAGATGGCTAACTCGCAGCAAGCTCTTCCCCTTACTGCGAAAACGTTGCTTTAGTGTCGTTGGGCGGCTTTCATCTTTAATAAGAACAGAATCTACTCCAAACTTTTCAAGTTTAGTTTTCGTATACTCTCCGTTAGCATCAACACCAACCACGGAAATAAAATCAACTGTTGCTCCTAATCCAGCAGCATGAGCTGCAACGATAGCTGCACCACCAATGAATTTTGTAGAGTCAACAGGTGTTACTACTATTGTTGGGTCTTCCTGTGACATACCTAATGGCTCACAAGTTATATACTCATCAACAATTAAGTCCCCAATCACAGCCACTCTAAGACATTTAAATTTATTCAATAATTCTTCAATACGATAAACATCAATATTATGACGAGCTAGATAGCTATTAGGCTTACTTATTGAACTTAATGAGAACTCATAAAATTCTTTACGTAACAAATCAAGTGAAGAGAAATTAGATTCACCAGAACTAAATATTAATTTACCGCCATAGCTATCAATAACATCTCTCTCTGGGTTAATAGAACATTCATGCTCTTTGCCTTTCACAACAGTGTCAGGCCTCAAACGACCTAATAGCTCCTCAACTGGCTCATCAAGCATAAACACATAATCAACCCAACTATTGCATAATATACCATCATAACGAAGATCCTCATGAACGTGAGATGCACCTCCAGATATATGATCACTAATAACACCAACAATTAGACGTTCACCAAAATCTCTAGCAAATCGCAGTAACCTCAAGTGTCCCGGGTGCAGTACATTAAATATACCTGACACAAAAACAGTTCTATTTCTCATCAGGCATACATCTACAAACTATTTCTAATATTAGATATTTGATCAATAGCTAAATCAATTTGATCAAACGAAACACCTGAAAGGTCTCCAGGAGAAAGCAACCACCATTCTAAATTAAGAAGATCTTCAATTATTTTATCATCAAATCTACGTCTTATTAGCTTTGCAGGATTTCCAGCAACAATCTCATATGGCGAAACATTTTTTGTGACTACTGAACCTGCACCTATGACGCAACCTGTAGAAAGAGTAATTCCAGACTTTATTACAGCATTATCTCCAACCCAAACATCATTTTTGATTTCTGTAATAATGTTATCATTTTCAGCATAATCCACAACAGGTTGTACAGACTCAAAAAATGCATCCGATCTAAATTGTATTGATGAAATTGAAAGCCAATTTAGTGGATGCTCAAACCCACCAACACTAATTCTTGCACCCATATTACAATATCTGCCAATATTGGACCTTGAAACATATGAAAAATTTCCTAAACCATTAAATTGTCCACATGTGACTCTATTGACACATGCGTATCGATCTAAATACAAATTACCCTCTATGTATGAGTCTAGTATTCTAGACCCTAACGCCATTTGGATCTTATGCTCGTCATCAACTACAATAGACTGATCTAAATTCTCTTCTTCTTTAATATACATAATCAAATACTATCATCATTTAGATGTTTAACTTTAGTATCCCAACCATCAGAAAAACAAGGGAATATTCTATCAAACTCGCTCTTATAATTGATACTCTTAACAACACCTTGCTTAATAGGCTCAACATTACCATGTAGAATGTCAAACCAATTCTCGCAAAAAAGACTAACAATAGTTTTACGTAAAATATAATGCGATGTACGTAATGTATCATCGTCATTAAGAAAAATTTCTTTTTGAATAAAAACAGGCCCTGTATCCAGTCCATCATCAACAACATGAATTGAAACACCTTTCTTTGTTCGATTATATATAGAAAAGAAATTTGGCTGCCACCCTCTATTCAATGGAAGCAATGAAGGATGGGTGTTTATTGCTCGCCCCTCAATATACCTAAGTACATCTGCACTGATAATCCGATCATATCTATCACTAACAACAAAATCTATTTTATTAGATTTCAATAATTCAACATCTATTTCACCATAATGAATAATGACACTATCACCATACATCTTTATAAAATCTACAAGGTCTTCTTTTTCAGAAGCATTTTTATTTGTCAAAAAGAGAATATTCATAACTTAAACGCTCCATTATAAAAATCTTCATTAAACACATAATTAATAACATCCGCACACTTTTTAATCATTTTATTATTTACAGGAGGGTGCGCATAAAGCTCTAGAATTCTAGGCGAACAATATTTTTCTGCATTGTTTAGCAATTGCTTTCCATACCCCCCCCCTTGCATAACTCCATCATATTCTGCATGATTCCAGGGAGCCCCCCTTGCTGGGTCAGATTCTGGATTAAAATGAAGGTGCTTATGGAGAGGTGGTTGAACAAAAGTTTCTCGAATATCAACTCCAACCTCTTTCAAATAGTCCACTCGTACCTTTATCTCATCGATATAGTCATTTAAAACTTCAATTACTATAGCATAATATACACCATATTCATTTGAACGGCAGGAGCGCACTCTGAGACTTCTATTATCTTTCAACATTTCTGAAAGATATACGTAATTATCTCTTCTAATAATATTCTGCTCATCAAGCTTAGACAACTGAATTTTACCCAATGCTCCTGCAAATTCAGTCATCCTGTAGTTATAGCTTAATTCAACATGACCAAATGATCTCAGTTTAAATATTTTTTCATACAGATCCGCTCGGTCAGTACAAACTACCCCGCCATCACCAACACTAAGCACCTTTCTTTGATGCATACTGAAAACAGATATATCTCCGAAAGTTCCGATCTTAATATCATCCACACTTGCTCCATGCGCATGAGATGCATCTTCAACTACATAGAGGTTATATTTTCTTGCAACCTCCATTATTTCAGAAATTCTAGCCGGATAACCAAACATATGTACAACAATTATTGCTTTTGTTCTTTTTGATATCTTCTTTTCAATATCATTTGGACATAACCCTAATGACTCACTCTCAATATCACAAAAAACAGGGACTGCATTTTGCATCAATACACAAGATGCCGATGAGATAAAAGAGAAAGGTGTAACTATTACTTCATCACCAATTCCAATATCGAGAGCCGCTAGACTTAAATGCAGCCCTTCCGTAGCATTCCCTATACCTAGCGCATGTTTACACCCAAGATATTTAGAATAAGATTCTTCAAATTCTCGAACCTCTTTATCAGCAAATAGCTGATTTGACTTTATGACACGCAGTACTGCATCTTGCTCTTCCTGACCGTACTGTGGCCATCTTGGCCAATCAATTTTATCAAAATTAACTTTCATTTTCTCAATCAACTTAATATAATTCAACTAAACTCATTAATAATAATTGGTAACGCATAATTACTATCAGGAGAAATTGAATAAAATTCAATGTTTTTTCCAGCAAGTGCCTTTATTTTTTTTACAATCAGTTCTTCAGCGTCAAGACTAACAGAAAATATACATACTCCTACCTCATCATAACAAACTGAGTCTGAGTTCTTTATCAAGACACCACTTCCTGGAACTCTTAAATTACGTTTATTTGGATCATCATCAATAACATACCTCACAAAATCACTTGATATGCCCATTAAATTTAAAAATAAAACTCCTCTGTGACCTGCACCAAATAGAACAATTTCACCAAATTTTTCTATTAATTCACTTAAATATTCAGTCATAATGCTTTTCAAATATACAATCTTATCAGCATACCGTCTTGCGAGATCCATTTCACTTATAATATTCCCTAAATAAGACTTATTTACGGATATATCATCAACTTCATCAGACATCACAAATACTCCAATAAGTGCATCTTCTTGGGGGTATTCACATAACATTGTTTCCACACACACAAAACCATTCCTTTCCATGCAATTAACAAGTGTATTTTTTGTGAAGTAGCTAATATGCTCCTCCCACAACATAGCGATATCAGCTTGTTCAAGCGGCTTTTTACTATCCGGCACTTCTACGATCAATTTGCCATCAGTAGCTAGTAATAAAGAAATTCCCTTTATGAGCTCAACAGGTTCATACGCATGCTCCAGCATTCTGCAACACACAATAAAATCAAATTTACCTTTTTTTTCAGAAATTATTTTTAATTCTGTTTGATTAAATTTTTCCTGTATCAGCGCTTGACTCTGAACAGCTATCTGAATACCTAAATCTTCCTTAGGATCTATTCTAAGGGATTCGATTCTACTCTCTCCTGAAACTGCATCATGCACTTTATCATCAAACCGTGATACAAAAAGTACTCTAATTGACCTTTTTTGGCTTTCTAACAACAACATGTCAGAAATCACAGATAGGTGCTTTTCTGGTTCTTTATTATTTATCCATTCATATGCTGGTTTCATACACATAGGTGGTACCACATCAATCAATTGAACAACTCCACAGCTCCCACACTGGCCGAGTGTAAATTGAAATTGATCTATATCTGCATATTCATAATAATCAAAACTTCTAGGCTGGTGACCAAAATTTATTAATGCAGTCAAACTATCATCATTACACGATCTACAGAAAATCATTAAATTATACCAACTTCTGGAAATATAGTAATAAACTTTCCTCCACTACTAATGAATCCGCTATGCTTTTCAATTATCTTATCTGAAAATAGCCATGCAAGAATTATAACATAATCAGGTTTTTTATTATAAATCTCATTTGTAGGCAAAACTTCCAGTTTATCTCCAGGCGAGTACTTATAATGTTTCTCTGAGTTATCATCTACTAAAAACTCCAGCTCATTACCGATACCAAAATAACTCAGTAATGTAGTACCTGCACGAGCAGCACCAAAGCCCGCAATAGATTTGCCCTCATTTTTCAAGCTCAATATTAAACTTACAAGCTCAGACTTAACTAACTCTAATCGACCATACATCTCTCTGATTATAGAAGGATCATCGAGTTTAAAATCTTTCTCTATTGAAACTAATTGATCAACACTATTATCTATCGGTTTCTCTCCACCCAATACCTGCGCATACACAACTATTGATCCACCTTGCTCAGGCCCTCTCTCAACTTTTATTATTTCAAGACCATGAGACCTCAAGAATGGCATCAGTGCCGATACAGAATGATAGCTTAAATGTTCATGAAAAACTGTACCAATCAACATCTTATTTACAACATCAAGCAAATATGAAACTTCAAAAATGAACACACCCCCTTTATTTAAAAGTTTCATAATGGCTGATGCTATACCTCCTAAGTCATCTATATGTGCAAATACATTATTCGCTGTGATAATACTAGCCTCACCATACTGTTTAAGGATATCTTCCGCCACCTCTTCATTAAAGAAGCGACTCATTGTTCTTATCCCAGAATCTATTGCTAGCTTTGATATTTCAGATGATGGTTCAATGCCTAATACATTCTCATACCCTAACTCAATAAAACTACGCAGTAACGTTCCATCATTACTCCCAACATCAATCACTAACCCCTCTTTTTTTAGATCTGAAAAAAACAAAATCCTTTTTGATAAATCATTGAAATGCTCTATTAGTTTAGGATTATTTGCAGTTTTAAACGTATAATCAGACCATAAGTATTCTGGTTCTACAACATCAAGCAGTTGAACATGAGAGCAGTCATTACAATAATATAAGTCTAATGGAACCTCTATAGTCTTCTCTTTCATATTATTTTTTGTAAGATATTTTTCTGAAACTGGACTTTTCCCCAATGGAACAACAAGTTCCATACTTTTACCTCCACAAAGTCTACAATCACTACGCTTTTTATATATATTCATACCATTAAACACTCTTCAGATATCATCATTTCTTTCCAACCCAAGACTATATTTTAGATAATTTATTATCGAATAAGCTCACCCATCCTTATCTGTATTATTCTTTTTATTTCTCTCTGATACTCCAATATTGTTTCAGAATTTTCATTCTTATCTGGTGCCCAGGGTGAAATCACCATATCCCCTCTAACAAATGGCCCGTTCGTAGCCTCATGAAATACGACCTTGTCTGATAATGGGACAACCATATGATAAAAGTCATCTGATAAACGATAAAACCCCTTTCCTTTCTCTAAAAAAATAACTTCATCTACTTTCCCAATATTTGAAAATATCACAACTGCGAGTTTACCTTCAATTACATGAAACGATTCTGCCTTTCCATCGTGCTTATGGGGTGGAACATAATGTCCATTAAGGAGTACTATAATCATTTCATGAAAAACATCTTGGTAATCTCGATGCAAACATACTCTTGACTGTGAACTATTATTTTCCTTTGCAGTTAATATTAAATATTCAATCATATTTTGACTTAACACAAAAACTGAAGAATCCGCATAAAAAACATTATCTGACTCACGACTCCAATTAAAAATATTTATATTATCATCTATCATTTCATAACCTTAAAAATCATCAACAAAAATACATCACCTACTAAACCACAGTACATGATCATTTTGATATAGCACTTATTAAAAACTTATAGCACTACATTTTAATTACACATCGCCCACTCATATCACCATTTTTCATGGAGTCAATAGCCCCATTAATCAACTCAATAGAATAAACATCTGTCACCACATCATCTAATTGAATACGACCATTTCTATATAAGTTATGGTAACGCTCTATATCAACACTAGGATCTCCATCACCCCCATAAGACCCACTAATTTCTTTTCCAAAATGTAGTGGCAATGAATATATTGTTATATTTTCACCTTTTCTTGGCACACCAACTAACGTAACTCTACCTTTATTATTTACAATTTCATAGCCAAGCTCAATTACATTCACATTTCCCGTGTTATCAATAAATGAATCCACACCTGTCGATCCTACAACTTCCTCAATTGCCCTCTTAACATTAATGCTCTTACTGTTTATGGTAAGCGTTGCTCCCACTTTCTTTGCCAGCTCCAAACGATTATCATACTGATCAATCGCTATAATAGGGTAAGCAGACACTAACGATGCTGCTTGCACAATATTTAACCCAATCCCTCCTGCCCCAAAAACAACCACAGATTCCCCCATACGTATCTTTGCGTTATTTTCAACAACCCCAAACCCTGTAGTCACCGCACAACCAAATAGCGCAGCAATTTCTAAATTACTATCCGCAGGTATGACTGTCATACGATTTTCAGAAACTATGGCGTACTCATTAAAAGTAGCTATCCAGCCTGCATTTAGCTTTTTTCCTCTCCATTGATAACTGGGTGGCACAGACTCTATTCCTTGCCCCTTCCGCCAGTGCAAAACTACCACGTCTTCAGGCTTTACATATCGGACCCCGGGCCCAATATCTATTACTGTAGCTGAGGCCTCATGCCCAAGAAGGTGGGGTAAGAACTTATCTTCACCTTTTGCACCATCAATTTCACCTAACTGGGAACCACAGATGCCACTGTAGTGAATTTTTACTAACACCTGCCCCACATCAAGAGTTCTTGGCAGCTCAACCTCATCCACCACAAGCGGCTTACGCTGCTCCACCAGAATCGCAGCCTTCATCGTCTTCGGTATAGTCATCACTCTTTCACTCAAAATAGATTAGGGAATGGTCACCAGTGTAACCGGTCTGCTTAAACCACCACTCCCACTCTTCTGGCGTACAAAATGCTTCACAAGTCACCTGCCAATAGAGCAGGTTGGCCTTCTCCTCCTCATTCTGGTACGCCTCTACACAGAGGTATTTGTTGTTCTTGCCAACACGCTCCATCTCACGTAGTGCCTTATCAAGATCATAATTATACAGATTGTGCAGGGTGGTGATGGAGAAGACCAGATCAAAATAGTTATCGGGAAACGGAAGGCTGTTGGCATTCCCTACCTGAAGGTGATCCTTAATCTCCTCTTTACCATTTTCAATAGCATAACTGGATACATCGATTCCATGTACCTCAAGCCCCGGCAACAGCTGGGTCAACTCATAGAGCTGAAACCCCTTGCCACAACCGATATCGAGAATCTTGTCTCCTGGCTTCAATCCGTAGTGGTCGATCATCGCCTGACCTACAGGGGCCCAGCGTCCCGGCATATAACGATAGCCACCATAGTTGATACGACGATCACCATCCCAATAATCATGCCCCCACTGTTTGGCCAGAGCTGCCGCCTTGGCCTTGGGGAATTCCGGGTCGTTTACCCGCGCCAGATAATCACGCGAGGTGCTCTTGTGTACTGTTGACATGAAATCAATGTAGGCCATAGCTGGGGTCCTTAATGGTTTGAAATAGTGTTTGAGCTTTTAATAACTGGTCTCTTTTGAGCGCAAGCGGGTCGAGTTGAGGATTGGCAAATCTTCTCCGCTCCATATGGACCGGCAGAAATACGTTTAACGTAATACAGCACCACTTGACTTGATAGGCCGTCCAGAGTAGTCGGGTACGCAACTTCAGCCGCTCCGGTTCCTCAAACAGAGGGAGCACTTTCGACTCAAAGTAACTGTAGTAATCCAATGACACCGGAACGGCTGGCTGGCAGAAAAAATCCGCGATGCTCTTTGCCGGATCATCCCACCCGGCATACTCAAAATCGATAAAACAGATCTCCCTTCGCGGGGTACGAATCGCATTATGAAAACCGAAGTCAGATGGCGACATACAACGCTGATCGACTGCCAGCGGTCGATCCTTCTGCCACCCCATGCGATGAACCTCTTCCAAAACACGGCCACGGTACTCACTCCAGAACCTTGCCATCGACTGGATAAAGGCCATTCCTTCATGATCTATCTCATCATTCGGCTCTATCTGCTGTAGCTGGCTGATTCTACGTTCTGTATTACTGAGATGTTCTTGCAGTGAAAAGGCTGCCTCGGATGCTGGTGGTAACTTCTCTGCTTCTTGTCGTACAGCGGGCTCATTCAATGCCAGAAAAAACGCTATCGCCGCATCGATCTCAGCCTGTCCAATCTCACCATACTGTATCGCTTCACCTGCGATGTATTCATACAGAGCCAAACCGGTATATGAATCTTTAGCTAAAGGGCGTGGCACTGCTGCTATCTCCGCATGTTCCGCATAGCTCAGGAAGGCATACTCTGAATACAAACGATCCCTCCGATCTCCAGCATGCTGAAAATAGTGTTTCACGGCATAACGTGCATTAGCGGTCTCGACGCAGTAAGTGCGGTTATTACCACCGGCCCGCATCGGAATAATCTCTTCGATAGACGTTGAGATATCAGCCTTCTTTAACAATGAAGTGATCATAGTTTCCAGATCATGACACCTGACCAGACTCATGATCCCGTCATTCCCACATAATCCCTGATCTCCTGCCAAGTTGCAAAAGAGGGAATACCCATCAACCGGTGATACCTTTCCGGATCAAACAGTACCGCCTCTGTTGGGTCTGGAAAAGCGATCTCGGTTAGAACCTCTGGCAGATCATCGATAAACAGATCACAGCCACACAGCCCGATTTGCGCCAATTTCTTTTCACGTGTAGGCATAAAAAAGAGCCGCTCACTGGAGAGCAACTGTCTTCCATCCCATATCAGATGTTGTTCAATCCACTGCCGTGCCGCTGCGTGCAGATCATAACGGAGACCAATCACTGGGTGACGTGTCTTGTGACTGATGATATAGACCTCATCCCCTCGCTCTATTGCATGAGCGACAAACTCAAGCAAGCCGGGGAAGACAGCAGCCTCATCCATCCGCTTACCATAAACAACCCCCTGCAACTCCGTCCAGACCGCTTCCTGACCACAACTACGCAGATGATCACGTACCGCAACCTTGTTGACCGGAATCACATTGCTGATAAACCCCTGTTCCAGTGCAACCTTATGGAACAGCTCATCATAGCAAGCAATTGTATTGTCGAAATCGATACCGATGCGCATCATCTATACTCTGTAAAAGGCTAACTTTTCTGCTGATTGAGACGGGATAACACCTGTGCTGCGATATGGCCTGCAGTCAGACCGTAACGCTTGCGGGCATAGGCCTGATGCCCCACCTCATGCATAAACTCATCCGCTGTTCCTAAGGAGAGAAGAGGCACCCTGCAACCTTCAGCCACAGACCACTCGCCTACTGCGCTACCGAAGCCCCCTATCCGGCTGTGCTCCTCAACCGTAACCAGTAGCGAGAAACGCTCCCTCGCTTGTGCAAGGTACTCTGCATCCAGCGGCTTCACGGTATGAAAACTGACCACCTCTGCGGCTACCCCCTGCCAGGCCAGAAGTTCTGCTGCTTGGAGTGTCTCTGCCACCATATTGCCTACCGCAAGTAGTGCCACCTGTTCTCCTGGATGAACCACAATCGCCTTGCCGCTCTTGAGAGCGGGGGGGGTAGAGTGGATATCTAGCTCTCCTTTCTTGCCGATGCGAATATAGGCAGGAGCGTTATTTTGCATCACCTCCCGCATAATCAACCGCAGCTCAGTGGTATCACAGGGTGCGTAGATATTCATTCCAGGCAGTGTGCGCATGATGGCCAGATCTTCCAATGAATGGTGCGTGGCCCCCAGTTCAGCATAGGAGAGGCCGGACCCGGTGCCGACAATCACTACAGGGGCCTTGTGGTAACAGACATCAACCCGAATCTGCTCGAAGCAGCGGGTAGTGGTAAACGGGGTGATAGTATAGACGAAGGGACGCAGGCCAGAGAGGGCCATACCGGCAGCTACCCCCATCATATTGGCTTCGGCAATACCACAGTTATAGAAACGACTATCAGCCACACTTTTGAACGTGTCGAACAGGCGGTTCCCAATATCCCCTGACAGCAGAACGACTCGCTCATCACTGTTAGCTAGCGTGGTCAGCTCATCGGCAAAGGCGTTTCTCATCCCTCTACCCCCAGCTCTCTCTTCGCCAACTCCACTTCATCTGCCGTGGGTATCCGGTAGTGCCAGTTGTTGTCATCCTCCATAAAGGAGACCCCCTTTCCTTTAACGGTATGCGCAACAATTGCCGTAGGCTTGTGGTTATCCGCCGGGAATTTTCTCAAGGCTTCAAGCAGTGCAACGGTATCGTGTCCATCCACCTCAACAGCATTCCAGCCAAAGGCGCGCCACTTATCAATCAGTGGATCGAGCGAGAGGATATCCCGACTCCGGCCAGTGGCCTGCCACTTGTTAAAATCGATAATGGTGCAGAGGTTAGAGACACCCTGACTGGAAGCCATCATCGCAGATTCCCAGACCGACCCCTCATTACACTCACCATCACCCAGCACCACAAAGACATTGTATGGCTTTCTGTTGACCCGCCCGGCCAGCGCCATACCCAATCCAATCGGTAGGCCGTGGCCCAGTGATCCGGTGGCCGCTTCAATACCGGGAAGGTGCTCCGGGGTGGGTGGGTGCTCTGCAAAGATCCCACCATCCTCACCATAACATTCCATCCTTTCATGCGCATAGTAACCACGCTCAGCCAGCACCTGAAACAGTGCAGGGGCTCCGTGTCCTTTGCTGAGAATACAGCGGTCACGTAACGGATCACGGGGCTGTTCAGGATTAATACGCAGCACTGAAAAATAGAGTGCGGTGAGGATATCCACACAGGATAGACAACTCCCCAAATGAGGCGTTGAGCTCTTATGTGAGTTCGCAACAATACGTGCACGCAATTTAGCTGCTGTTGTTTCCAATTCAGTTACTTTCATCTCATCCATTAATTATTTATATAGCCCCAGGCTTCACTACGGTTTATGAATATAGTGATCCACCTGTTGTTCCAGTTTAGAGAGATTGGCATCAATCCACACTCTCACTTCATCAATTCCTTGCTCCAATGTAACAACATCCCTCCAACCAAGCGCCTCTCTGATTTTTGTGCTGTCAAGCAGATAGGCAGCATCTTTTCCAGAGCGATCATCCACGATATCAACCACCTCTTCAAACTTTGTCTCCATTTCATCACAAATCAGTTGGACTAGACCTTTAATCGAGATCGTCGACTGGGTAGCAATGTGATAGACCTCACCCACTTCACCTTCTGTCGTCAGCTTCAAAGTGGCATCTGCCACATCATTGATATGGATAAAAGATCGTTCTGAGTGCCCTCCTCCATGAAGCTGCAGCCGCTTACCCTGTCGGATATAGAGAATGGTTCTGGGAATGATTCGATAAAGTTGCTGGCCTGCACCATATACATTGGCTGCACGAGTAGAGACCGCAGGAAAACCGTAATGATCGACAAAAGTCTTTAGGCTCATATCCCCTGCGGCACGCGATGCTGCATAGGGGGTACTGGGATTAAACGACTGCCCCTCCTTTACATAACCACCGCAGCTTCCATAGACCTCAGGGGTTGTGACATGAACATATTTTTTGATGAAGCTTAGCTCCTTGAGCCGATTAAAAAGCATTGTAGTTGAAACTGTATTAGTCATAAACCAGTGCTCCGGACAGAGCCAACTCTCCGCCACCATCGCCTGAGCAGCGAAGTTGACGATATATTCAGGTCGCTCTGCCTCCATTAACTCAATGATTGGATCAAGGTCATTATTGATATCGAGTTGATAAAAACTGAACCGGTCCGTACGATGAGGATGGTTCGCATAAGGGAGAAACAAGTCGTTCTGCTCAGGCGAACGACTGATGCCAATCACAGAATATCCGCTATTCAATGCAAAATTGGCAAAGCTAGCTCCTGAGAAGGAGTTACTCCCTATAACCACTATTTTCTTATTCATATGAAATTCACATGAGGATTGGGATTTTTCAAACTCCATAAATATCTATTTACCTCATCCATTCTACAGTTCTGTCTGCATTCGGAAATATCAAGATCATTCAACATAAACCTGAGCTGCTCTTTTCTCTTCTTACCTTCCCAAACTTCCTGAAAACCCTGA
>Ga0233436_1002266_pt1 | contig 14081 bp, 11 predicted proteins | sample SI_122_August201_2_FD_182723 | JGI IMG/M metagenome (GOLD analysis project Ga0233436, IMG submission 182723) | Seawater microbial communities from Saanich Inlet, British Columbia, Canada - SI_122_August2016_150_MG | ecosystem: Environmental > Aquatic > Marine > Inlet | place: Canada: British... | reverse complement strand
CGTTGACCCAAGCCATAAGCCGCGTGTCCCAGATGAATCTCCAATATCTGGCCAACGTTCATTCGAGAAGGGACGCCCAAAGGATTGAGTACCATATCCACGGGCCTTCCGTCTTCAAAGTATGGCAAGTCTTCCACCCTTAGAATTCTTGAAACAACACCTTTATTTCCGTGACGACCTGCCATTTTATCACCAACGGAAAGAACTCTTTCCATGGCCACACTGATTTTGATCATCTTTAGTACACCAGGAGGAAGGTCATCCCCTTTTTCAAACCTGGATACCTGCCTGTTAAAACGCTCTATTGCCCTTTTGATTTGTTCCTGGGCATTTTCTAATATAATTTGTGCTTTTTCAGTTATCACTGCATCCTTAACAGCAACATTGACAAGTACAGACACGGCAATCCCTGTAAAAAGACCTTCTTTTACCTTGGCCCCTGATTTAATAAGGATCTTTCCTGTTTTTTCAAGGTCGGTTATGAGTTTTTTCCCCACAAGGATGGTCTCAACTTTTTCCCGCGCCACATCAGAAATAATTTTTATTTCATCATCCCTGTCTTTTTCAAGTCGTTCAATTTCATCATCTTCAATTAATCTTGTTCGATCATCTTTTGTAAGGCCTCTTCTTGAAAAGACCTTTGCATCAATAACCTTGCCTTTCACACCCGGCGGCACACAAAGAGATGTGTCTTTTACATCACCTGCTTTTTCACCAAAGATAGCCCGCAAAAGTTTTTCTTCCGGGGAAAGCTGTGTTTCTCCTTTTGGTGTAATTTTGCCCACAAGGATATCTCCGGATTTAACATCGGCACCCAGTCGGATGATACCGCTTTCATCAAGATTTTTTAATGCTTCCTCACCCACGTTGGGAATATCTCGGGTAATTTCCTCTTTACCCAATTTAGTGTCCCGTGCCAGAACTTCATATTCTTCAATATGAATAGACGTATAAATACCATCTTTTACCAATCGCTCACTTACCAGGATGGAGTCCTCATAATTGTATCCATCCCAGGGCATAAACGCTACGGTAACATTTTTACCAAGGGCCAGTTCTCCCATCTCTGTGGATGGGCCGTCTGCAATCACCTGACCTTTGTATACTGTTTCGCCTTTGATAACTATGGGACGGTGATTAAAACAGGTATTCTGGTTAGAACGGATAAATTTTGAGCAATCATAAATCGACACTGCTTTTTCAAAATTACTGCCTTTGGTATCATTGTTTCGTACAACTATCCTTTTGGAATCCACATCAACAACAATACCGTCGTAATCAGCCACAATTGTAACACCGGAATCTCTTGCAACAACACTTTCCATCCCCGTACCGACCAAGGGTGCTTCACTCTTGATCAAAGGAACTGCCTGGCGCTGCATATTTGATCCCATTAATGCCCTGTTGGCATCATCATTTTCAAGAAATGGAATTAAGGACGCAGATACAGATACCAATTGGTTTGGTGAGACATCCATAAATTTTACATCTTTATTCTCAATCATCTCAAATTCACCGGCAACCCGAGAAGAAACCAATGGATTTAAAAAATTTCCATCAACGTCAAGGGGGGCATTTGCCTGGCCAATGGGATGGTCATTTTCTTCAAAGGCTGACAGATGTTTAATTACTTTGGATGCATTTCCATCCTTGGCAATCCTGTAAGGTGTTTCAATAAATCCAAAGTCATTCACCCTTGCATAGGTACACAGAGATACGATCAATCCGATATTCGGACCTTCAGGCGTTTCAATGGGACAAATTCTTCCATAATGGGACGGGTGAACATCTCTTACCTCAAACCCGGCCCTTTCCCTTGTCAACCCACCGGGTCCAAGAGCGGACAATCTTCGCTTATGTGTGGTTTCAGACAACGGATTGGTCTGATCCATGAACTGGGATAGCTGGGAGGTGCCAAAAAATTCCCTGACAACCGCTGAAACCGGCTTGGGGTTGATTAAATCATGGGGCATCATGGCATCTACTTCCTGCATGCTCATTTTTTCTTTAATTGCCCTCTCCATCCGTACAAGCCCAATTCTGTAGTGGTTTTGAAGAAGCTCGCCCACTGCCCGGACACGCCGATTCCCCAAATGGTCAATATCATCGACCTGACCTTGGGTATCTTTGAGTTCTATCAATGTAGCAGCCGTTAACAATACATCTTCTTTTCGCAGAGTTTTTACATCAATCTTTGTATCAACCCCAAGACGATGATTCATTTTCAACCTTCCTACCTTAGACAAATCATAATATGCCTGTCTAAAAAAGAGGTGATCAATGAAATCCTGGGCCACTTCCATCGTTGCTGGGTTTCCAGGTCGAAGCCGCCTATAAATATCCATTAAAGCTTCTTCTTTATTCTGAATTTTATCAGCAAAAAGTGTTTTCCTCATTGAATCCGAACTTCTGGGATCAACGCAAAGAATATTAAACTCATTGAGATTTTTTTCCCCTATAAGTTCAAAATTATCTTCAGTAATCAAATCTCCAGCTTTAAATAAGATTTCCCCTGTATCTTCATCAAGGATACTCTCAGCAAAGGCTTTATCAAGCAATTCATTTTCCAGGATAGGGATATACTCAAGTCCGTCGTCTTCCAGCTGTTTTAAAGCTCGTTTTGTAAAAATTCTTCCTTTTTTGACAACAATCTCTCCGGTTTCTGGAGATTTAATATCAAAACTGGCCCTCTGGCGTCCCAGATTTTCCGGGGAAAACTCTTTAAAAAACGATCCATCCTTTTTCTTAATATGTTCATTACTATAGAAAAAATCCAAAATATCTTCACTGGTATAACCAAAGGACTTAAAAAGGATGGATACAGGGAATTTTCTTCGCCTGTCTATTCTAATATAAACGATATCTTTGGCATCAATCTCCATATCAATCCAGGAACCTCTGACAGGTATTATTCTGGCAGAATATATAATCTTCCCTGTGGAATATTTTTTTCCTTTATCATGATCAAAAAATACTCCGGATGATCTGTGCAATTGACTTACAACAGCTCTTTCAGTACCATTAATAATAAAGGTACCCTGTCGTGTCATCAGTGGTATAGTGCCAAAATAGATTTCTTGTTCTTTGATGTCACGAATCGTTGAAACAGAACTTTCCTTATCATGATCGTAAACAACAAGCCGGACTTTGATATTTACCGGAATATCATAGGTCATTCCCCTTGAAGTACATTCTTTCATGGAATATTTTGGTTCGCCAAAAGAATATGAAACATACTCCAAAGAGGATGTATCTGTAAAATCCTTGATAGGGAAAACAGATTTGAAAACGGTATGAAGTCCCTTATCTTCCCTTTCTTCAGGCAAAACATCTTTTTGAAGAAAACCCTCGTAAGAATTTCTTTGCATCCCTATTAAATCAGGAATATCAATGATTTTTCTTCTGCTGCCAAACTCTTTTCTATTACGCTTATTTATCAAAAGACTTCCGGTCATGGTATCTCCCAGTGTGAGTTTTTCCAACCGTAAAAGCGGAGACATGGCACTTTTGCCTTGCCCCCGCATAAATTTTATGCAACTTAAAACTTTTATAAGTTAATTTATTTTGCAAAAATTATTTTACAGAAACCTGTGCACCAGCCCCTTCTAGTTTTTCTTTAATTTTATCAGCTTCTTCTTTTGTAACTCCCTCTTTAACGGCTTTTGGGGCTTCTTCGACAAGCGCTTTGGCTTCTTTAAGACCCAGTCCCGTAATAGCTCTTACTTCTTTAATAACATTTATTTTCTTGTCTCCAAATGTTTCCAGAACAACATCAAACTCGGTTTGTTCTTCTTCAGCGACAGCCTCACCAGCAGGCATTGCGCCGGCAAATGCTACGGGTGCTGCCGCAGATACACCAAATTTTTCTTCAAGCTCTTTTACAAGCTCGGAAAGGTCAAGAACGCTCATGTTGGATATAAATTCAATTACATCTTCTTTTGTGATATCAGCCATTTTTTTCTCCTAAAATAAAACTATAAAATATGTATTTTCTAAAATTATATGTAAAAATATTTATGCAGCATCTTTTTGATCTTTAACCGCATTAAGGACATTAACAAAAGCTCTTGGGACACCGGAAAGAACTGTAACTAATGAGGTTGGAACCGCATTCAGTGTACGAACCAGTTGTCCGAGAAGCTCATCTCTGGATGGCATTTTAGCCAGTTGGTTTATCTCTTCAATAGTGAGAAGCTTGCCTGATAAAGCACCTGCTTTAATCTCAAGTTTATCGTTGTCCTTTGCAAACTTCGCCAGAATCCTGGCCGGAGCAACAGGATCATCTTTTGATATAATAATGGCATTGGGCCCTTTGTAAAAATCCTTCATCAAGGCCGCATCCGTGCCTTCTGATGCTCTTTCCAGTAAAGTATTTTTAACAACTTCCATCTGAATGCCTTCATTTCTGAGTTGCGCACGAAGGTCAGTCATTTTCAATACATCTAGACCTTTATAGTCCACAAGTATTGAAATCTCAGATTCTAAAAACTCTTTTGCGAGCCTTTTAACCTGTTCTTGTTTTTGGGAAATATTCAGCATTTTTCTTACACCTCCTTTCAATAAATGTATTTTTCCGAAGGTGCCAACTAAACCAAAACAAAATTATATTATCTTCTATCTCGGCAGGCCGGCAAATCCGATTATGTGCTTTTCAATAAAAGCACACCTACTGTCTATGACAGGTTTAAAAATCTATTTTATCAGTCTACTTTATCGGTCTACTTTATCAACAGGGGATCCACTTTTATACCCGGGCCCATTGTAGAAGATATACTGATTGTTTTTAAATAAGTTCCCTTACTGGATGCAGGTTTTAATGCCACCAGTTTATCTAAAAAAGCTTTAACGTTTTCAGCTAATTTTTGGGCACCAAAAGAGATTTTGCCCACAGGAACATGAACAATACCTGCTTTTTCAACCCGAAAATCAATTTTACCGGCTTTTACTTCGTTGATTGCTTTTTCAAGTTCAAAGGTTACTGTTCCGGTTTTGGCATTAGGCATCAGGCCACGAGGCCCTAAGATCCGGCCTAACTTTCCCACTGAACCCATCATATCAGGAGTTGCAATGGCTTTATCAAAGCCAAACCATCCGTCTTGAATCTTTTTAATAGTATCTTCATCGGCAATAAAGTCTGCCCCTGCATCCAAGGCTTCTTTTTCTTTCTCGCCTTTTGCAAAAACTAATACTTTTACTTCTTTACCAAGTCCGTTGGGTAATATAACCGTTCCACGAACCATTTGATCGGCATGCCGGGGATCAACGCTTAACCTCACCGCAACATCAACCGTTTCATCAAACTTTACATAGCTGGAAGAAACCGTCAATTCCAAGGCATTCAGTGGATCGTATTGAACAGTTCTATCGACCTTTTTAAGTGCTTCTGTATGATTTTTACTCCGCTTTGGCATTTTCATCACTCTTTTACTTAAAGTTAAATTACTTCTATCCCCATACTTCTTGCTGTACCTGCAATAATCTTTACAGCAGCATCTATATCTGAGGCATTTAGATCTTCTTTTTTGGTTTCGGCAATTGCAACAAGCTGATCCCTGGTAACCTTTCCAACTTTATCCCGGTTGGGCTCGCCAGACCCTTTTGTAATCTTTGCGGCAGCCAGCAACAATCTGGATGCTGGTGGTGTTTTTGTAATAAAGCTGAATGATCTATCCTTGTAAACTGTTATGACGACTGGAATGATAGATCCAATATCATTAGCGGTCTTTGCATTAAAAGCCTTACAAAAATCCATGATGTTAACACCGTGCTGACCTAATGCAGGCCCGATAGGCGGAGATGGATTGGCTTTTCCTGCTTCAACCTGAAGCTTTATTTGTGTCATTACTTTTTTTGCCATTGTTTTAAACTCCTGAAACTAAACTATTTAACCTAACTATATTTTGGTAACCTGTATAAAATTCAATTCTACAGGGGTTGCACGCCCAAAAATACTCACCAACACTTTAATCTTTTCCTTGTCAGGTGATACATCTTCCACTGTACCCACAAAGCTAGAAAATGGTCCATCAATAACCCTTACATCATCCCCCGGTTCAAAAAAGTATTTAGGTTGAGGCTTATTTTTACCCTGTTGCATTTTATCAACAATACTTTTTGCCTCTTTGTCACTTATGGGAGCTGGTTTATTTTTGCCACCCAAAAAACCAGTAACCTTTGCAGTTGAACTTACAATATGCCATGTCTCGTTATCCAAATGCATTCTAGCAAGAATGTACCCAGGGTAGAATTTTCTTGAAGATTCCTTTTTCTTCCCATTAACAAGCTCAACAATATTTTCAGTCGGGATAAGAATCTCACCAAATTTTTCAGGGTTTTTGGAAGCTTTTATTTTTTCTTCCAGGGCAATTTTTACTTTTTGCTCATGACCTGAATACACATGTACAACGTACCATTTTAGAGACATGTTACTTCCCTTGTTTTATGTCAGGACAACCTGAACAAGCTTTGAAAGACCAAAGTCAAAAAGTCCGAGAAAAGTTGCAAGAACAAAAACAAAAATTATCACAACAATAGTTGTCCCGGTGGTCTGTTTTCGAGTCGGCCAGGTTACCTTTTTTAACTCAACCTTGACTTCTCTTAAAAATTCCATTGCTTTTTGGAAAAAATTTGGTGCTCCTGTTTTAGTATCAACCAAATTTTTTTCTGCCTTTGATTTTAAAGGATTAGCAACAGTTGCTGATTTTGTATTTGCAATTCTTGAATTGCTATCTGAAAAATCAGTCCCATTTTCCGTTTCTATCCTTTTTTTTGCCTTTTCGCTTACAGGCTTTTTTTTCTGTAATCGTGACATACAACTCCTAAGTTTATCCTGAAATCTTAATCAATTTTCAAATCATGACTGCAAGATGAAAAAATGTGGCAGGTCAGGAGGGAGTCGAACCCACAACCGCCGGATTTGGAGTCCGGAGCTCTGCCAATTGGAGCTACTGACCTGCATATATTTTTGCTATTTAACCTTTGTTTCTTTATGCACTAAATGTTTATTACAGAATTTGCAGTATTTCTTAAACTCCATCTTATCAGGAGTTTTCCGCTTATTCTTTGTGGTTGTATAATTCCTTCTCTTGCACTCTGTACAGGCAAGACCAATGATGACTCTGTCCATTATTTACTCCTTTTGGACGCTTATTCTACAATTTCACCGATAACACCGGCACCAACAGTCCGTCCACCTTCCCTGATTGCAAATCTGAGTTCTTTTTCCATTGCAATGGGGTTAATCAGTTCTACATTAATGGTTGCATTGTCTCCGGGCATGATCATTTCTACACCTTCGTCCAAAGTTAAAACACCTGTAATATCAGTTGTTCTAAAAAAGAACTGGGGTCTGTAACCACTGAAAAATGGTGTGTGACGACCACCTTCTTCTTTACTCAATGCATACATCTCTGCTTTGAACTTTGTATGAGGGTTGATTGTTCCGGGTTTGGATACAACCTGGCCTCTTTCTACCTGATCACGTTTGGTTCCTCGAAGAAGAAGCCCTACATTGTCTCCTGCCTGGCCTTCATCAAGAAGTTTTCTAAACATTTCAACACCGGTACATACGGTCTTGGCTGTGTCTCTGATCCCTACGATCTCAACTTCTTCACCGGTTTTAACGATACCCCGTTCAATTCTTCCGGTAACAACGGTTCCGCGGCCTGAAATACTGAATACATCCTCAATGGGCATCAGAAATGGTTTTGCTACATCTCTCTCAGGTTCAGGAACATAAGAGTCAAGGATGTCGAGGAGTTCCCAAATACATTTGGCATCTTCACTGTCCACATCATCACTTTCAAGTGCTTTCAAAGCGCTGCCGCGAATGATCGGTGTTGTGTCACCGGGAAACTCATAGGTATCAAGAAGTTCCTGAAGTTCCATTTCAACAAGCTCGATCAATTCTTCGTCGTCCACCATGTCGCATTTGTTTAAAAATACAACCATTGAGGGTACTCCAACCTGGCGGGCAAGAAGGATATGCTCTCTTGTCTGGGGCATGGGACCATCATCAGCACTTACTACCAATACTGCACCATCCATCTGCGCTGCACCTGTAATCATGTTCTTAATGTAGTCAGCATGGCCCGGGCAGTCCACATGTGCGTAGTGACGATTGGCTGTCTCATACTCAACATGGGCTGTGGCTATTGTGATACCACGCTCTCTTTCTTCAGGTGCTTTGTCAATTTCATCAAACGGGACAAATGTGGAATTGCCTTTCATTGCGCAATGCTTTGTGATTGCTGCCGTAAGCGTAGTCTTACCATGATCGATATGACCGATTGTCCCTATGTTCACATGCGGCTTTGTCCGCTCAAATTTCTCCTTAGCCATCTTCTTAATTCCTCCTGCCGTTGTTTTGGAGCCCATGATCAGAATCGAACTGATGAACCTCTTCCTTACCAAGGAAGCGCTCTACCGACTGAGCTACATGGGCCCAATAGGCGATTTAAATTAACTAAAATTTAACTCAAGCCATTATTCCAGTGAAGATCCAAAGAAGTGGAGCGGGAGACGAGATTCGAACTCGCGACATTCAGCTTGGAAGGCTGAAGCTCTACCAACTGAGCTACTCCCGCAGATATAGAAACTAAATTAGCTAATCAACCCAAATTAGCCATGTAGTAACGATCCACCAAAAACAATACTTTATGATCTCCTACACAACACACTGGTGGTGGGGGGAGGATTTGAACCTCCGAAGGCTGAGCCGTCAGATTTACAGTCTGATCCCTTTGACCACTCGGGAACCCCACCAATTTATTCTGGAGCCGATACCCCGAATCGAACGGAGGACATTCTCATTACAAGTGAGATGCTCTACCAACTGAGCTATATCGGCTCATCTTAAACCGCAATACTTTTATTGCGACAAAAAGACCGAAGAATGATACCAGAACAAAATCAAATAATCAACTCTAAATTTAAAAAAACAGAGATTGAAATATTTATTTTACTTCCTGAATTATCCTTTTTGGCCTGATTCACCTTCTTTTCTATTTGAATTTAGTACAGCTCGATATTTAAATTACATATCAACCAAAATATCCGTATAAAAGCAAGGCATTAAAAATAGATAACTTTTTAAGATACACAAACAAAATAAAAAAGACAAGAACTTTTTACATATTATACAATATAAAACATGGCACTTCAAAATTAAAAGATATATATCCTTGACAATTTTTCCCTAATTTTATAATTAATCCATCAAAATATGTTAATGTAACCACCAAGGAAAATAATGTTTAAAATCAAGCTTGCTTTATTCTTAATGATTCTCTGGATCACAGCAGGTTGTCAACAGGCATACAATGGTTCGGCCTCCAACGAATACAACAAACTCCAAACACCCTCCTTAGAAAAGCAGAGGCCTGATAATCTTCCTGTACTTTCTGATTCAAAAAACAACAACCGGGTAGTTGTAGACCTGAAAGAGCCTGAAAACCGAAAAGAGACAAGTGCTATTTCAAATCCTGTTTCACCAGATTCTGGCAAAACAAACTTATTATCTACAGGCATTAAAAAGGAATCATATAAGCAAAATAAGGAATCTGACAAAACCTTTCAGTTGTCCGCTCTTACTGCTCAGGAAAAAATTGATCAGGCACTAGAGCTGTGCGATTATGCCCAAGAGATGTGGGAAAAAGGCAAATTAGAGGAAGCTATTACCAATCTTGATTCTGCTTATTCTACTATTCTTGAGATCGAATCTGAAACTCATTCTGAATTTAATCAACAAAAAGAAGATATCCGATACTTGATATCAAAACGAATTCTTGAAATTTATGCATCCCGACAGATAGTTGTAAATGGGCTACACAATGAAATACCCATCACCCTTAATAAACATGTTCAGAATGAAATAAAAAGGCTAACCGGGCCTGAACGTAAATTCTTCATAAAAGCCCTTGAACGATCTGAAAAGTTTAGACCTTTTATAACTTCTGAATTAAAAAAAGCTGGTCTTCCCGAAGAAATTTCCTGGTTACCCTTGATTGAAAGTGGTTTCAAAATTAGAGCTTTATCCCCTGCCAGGGCTCTTGGCCTGTGGCAGTTTATCCCTTCAACCGGGTATAAATTCGGGTTAAGCCGCAACTATTATATTGATGAACGCCTTGATCCTCATAAGTCGACCATGGCAGCAATCAGTTATCTAAAAGAACTTCACAACCTATTCGGAGATTGGACAACAGCCCTTGCTGCATATAATTGCGGAGAAGGAAGAGTTTTAAGAACCATCAGAAAACAAAGTATAAACTATCTTGACAATTTCTGGGACCTTTATCAGAATCTGCCCAGGGAAACCGCACGATATGTTCCCAGATTTTTAGCAACCCTTCATATAGTGAACAATCTTGACAACTATAATATGAAAATTGATGTTCCCTTATTGCCTGTTGCTTTTAAAACATATGAAATCAAAAAACAGATCCGGCTCAAAGATATTGCAAAAGAAATTGGCGTAAAAGAAGCTGTACTAAAAGATTTAAACCCGGAATTGCGGTACGGCATTTTACCACCTGAATCTTATCAATTAAAAATTCCTGAGGGTAAAACCCAAATATTTCTTTCAAAAATCGATAAAATCAAAACCGCTAATCCTAATTTACCAAAGTTTGTGTTTCATCGTATAAGAAGAGGAGATACCTTATCCGGGCTCGCTAAAAAATATAAAACATCCGTCCGTGCCATATCTGCTTCCAACCATATTTATAAATCCCACAAAATCATTGTCGGTAAGGTATTAAAGATTCCCAGCAAAACCAATACTGCAAATGTTCATGCGGCTGTATCCCGCCCTGTAGTGACTGGACATAGGCTTACCTACTATGTCAAAAGTGGTGACAATCTTTGGAATATTGCCAGAAAATTTAATACCACTACAAAAAGCATTATAGCTATAAATAAATTATCCACCACTGCATTGAGTATTGGTCAAGTACTTAAGGTTACATCTGAAAAGCAGTCAAAAATTGCTAAAAAAGGGACATCTACCTACAAAGTTCGATCAGGAGACAGCCCTTTTTTAATTGCAAAAAAATATAATATGAAATTAAATCGACTCCTTGTCTTGAACCATTTGAATAAAAAAAGTAAAATATTCCCTGGTCAAAAATTAATAGTTGAATAACACACGCCCCCGTAGCTCAGTGGATAGAGCATAGGATTCCTAATCCATTTTATTTCATTTCATCACACTTCATCAAACTTCACAACTAATCAGTTAAAAGCCTTCTATACAAGACTATTAGCACAAATCGCCTTCATATCATATCATAACGAATCACTTGTATTAATAAAATAAGTGTGTAATAAGTGTGTAATAAAAATTCGAATTCGGAGGTCACATGGAAGGATCTAATCAAAAACGCAAATGGGAAAAAAGTTCTTTCAAAGGTGTTCGGTTTTATAAACATAAAACAAAAAAACATGGCGTCCAATATGACAAATATTTTTCTGGTTCATACCAGGTCAACAAAAAAAGAAAATTTATAGGATTTGGATGGGCCTCTGAAGGCTGGACGGAAAAAAGGGTATGGGAAAAATTAAATCAATTTAAATATAATGTGAAAACCGGGTCAGGCCCGACCACATTAAAAGAAAAAATTTTATTAAAAGAACAAGCCCGGCAACAAAAAGTTGAAAGAGAAGAAAAAGATCAGTTTAAAAATATCACTCTTAAAATGTTTTATGATACATACTATTTGCCGGCTGCTGTAAAAAGCAAAAGAAATGATACCACCATGCCGACTGAAAAATCATATTTTAAAGTTTGGATCAACCCTGAGATAGGTCATTTAAAATTTAGAGATATCCAACCTATTCATTTTGAAAATATTAAAAATAAACTCTTGAACAAGGGCAAAGCCCCAAGAACACTTGAACATTGTTTTGCTATTTTTAATAAAATCTGGAGTTACGCCAAGATACATGATTTAGTCAATACCGATAGTCCGGCAAAAAAAATAGATCGACCAAAAGTAGAAAATGAAAGGACTCGATTCTTTACAAAAAAAGAAGCTGAACTGCTTTTAAAAAGTTTAAAAAAAAGAAGCCAACAAGTTCATGATATGACACTTCTCTCTCTCCATACCGGTGCAAGGGGCAGAGAACTCTTTAATTTAATTTGGAGGATGGTGAGTTTCGAAAATAGATCATTACAGCTTAGAGACTCAAAGGGGAAGCCCAGGCATGTTTATTTGACGGATGAAACACATAATATGCTCACCAGATTATATAAGGATCAATATTCATCTGACCTTGTTTTTAAAAATAACAAAGGGGGGAAAATCAATGCTGTTGGGCAGACATTTTCAAAAGTAGTGAAAGAATTGAAACTTAATAAAGGTGTTACCGACAGACGTGATAAAGCTTCTTTCCACACCTGTCGGCATACTTTTGCATCCTGGCATGCCCAAAACGGGACTGATCTTTATGTGTTAAAAAAATTATTAGGCCATTCCACCATACAACTTACCGAACGGTATTCTCACCTGAGGGTCGACAGCCTCAAGGTTGCTTCTCAAAATTTCAACTTGAGTTTGCAAAACGAATAATTTGTGATTCAAATAAATGCTGGGGTGCCAAACCAACAAAAATTATAAGGACGTGTATTATATCTGACTATTATGATCAAGGACTTTCCAGTCTTTATCTAAAGACAGGAAATACACGTTTTCGTGTGGTTCTACAACAAGGTGGGATAGGAGTTTGGCTGCGTCTTGTGTACTTTGTATAACGTATCCACTTCCGGCAAGATCCACTCTTCTGATTCTGGTAGTTGATACCTCCTGCTTGGTTCGCAGCTTGCCCGGGACCCTGATCTTAGGCAGTTGTGCTGCTTGATATTCAAATAAATCAAGTTGTTTGGCTGTTCCATTAAAGTTCCCCTTTGGTTCTTTTACTTGGTTTTCTTGGGCATCTTCAGGAGAGGTTCGTCCAGGATATCCTTTTGGTTCGCCTTGTCCATGGCCTGTTTCATTATCAGTTCCATGAAACGGCTTTTCTGGCTCTCGGATAATTTGTTGGCTAAAGAGGTCTTTTTGGTGGTCTTCATATTTGTCCTCCTATGAATTGAAGCGCCTAACCCAAAAATTGTTTCTAAAATATCCAACATACCAAGTGGTCCCACCCTGATAAAACCGACAATTCCCTTTTTACTCTATGGCTAATTTGGCCATATACATCGATCAAATGCACTATAAAATATGATTTTCATAGTTCCTCATTGGATTATTCTTGTGAACACCAAGCAGCAGAGACAATTTGCCTGTATTCAGGATGTAATTCATTGTTACTGATAAAATCCAATCTTTGATCCATGGTATCTTTTACAGAATCAAGTAAAGTCTCACCGGCAATAGTGTCAACCATTTTTTGACCATCTTGTGCTGAATTATTCAACCAGTTTGAAACTGTTTTCGAGTTTTGTTCATTCTCTCCATTTTCTTTGACCAGAGTGGCCAGATATTCCTGTCGCATTCGTATTCCCTGGTCGTTTTGCCATCTAAGGATCGCCATAATCAAAGCTGAACCATCAAGGTCTTTTATTCTGCACACTCTTCCATCAAAAGAGTATTTCATGGCAGTCTTTAAAAAATAATTAAAAAGATGGAAATTGAGATCCATCATATGAATATTTTTTCTACGTGCAGCTATATCACGATCAAGTGTTACAATTATTGTTTGATTGCGCAGTGCAAGATCATTTCTGATAGTATCGGGTAAATCAAGTTTCCACACAGCACCTTTGTGTGTCGTTTCGATAATTTTAATATTAAGCTGAGCTATCATTCCCATAACAAATGAGTTCAAATGCTCTTTTGTAATTGAAAGTTCTCCTTTAGTTTCATCAGGATTGAAACCAGCTGCATATTTTAAAAGATCCCGCTGTTTTTTTACAGCTTCTTTAGCGCGATTTAAAGCATCTTCAATATTCTCTTTTGTATGTTTAATATTAATATCAATAGCATTTTCAAGGATATCTTTAATATCAATAAATTCTGCTATCTCACCAAGAATTTCGGCTTCAAGGCCTGGTTGATATTCTCCACCAAGTGTTGCCATATCCT
>Ga0233436_1002265_pt1 | contig 14090 bp, 12 predicted proteins | sample SI_122_August201_2_FD_182723 | JGI IMG/M metagenome (GOLD analysis project Ga0233436, IMG submission 182723) | Seawater microbial communities from Saanich Inlet, British Columbia, Canada - SI_122_August2016_150_MG | ecosystem: Environmental > Aquatic > Marine > Inlet | place: Canada: British... | reverse complement strand
ATGATAAAGATATCCACGGTACAACGGGTGGAATGCGTGACTTGAAGAAGTACTTAGTCCCAGGAAAAGTAACAGAAACAAGAAGTTTTTTAAGATGGGAAGACCCAGCACTTGCTCAAAACGGTGAGGGTCGCATCACTCCAGTTATCCCAGGTTGTCAGACTACAATTACTGTAATTGGGCAAGATGGCGAAGCACTTTTACAAAACCATATCTTTAAAATACCAAATGTCGAAGGTGCTGGTGAAGAAGGACAAAATGCTATTGATATGTCCCCTGTTCAACCACATACTATAAGTAAAGAGTCTAGAACTTGTGAATCTTGTCACTCTTCAGATAAGGCACTTGGTTTAGGTATAGGTGGCGGAAAAATGAGTGGTGATGCCACTAAAACAACTATTATGGATTTAATGACTGCTGATAAAAAGTTACTTGTAAAAAAGACGGATGAGCAAATACCTGCAATTCCTAACCTAAAGTATGATTATTCTCAGTTTGTTGATGAAAATGGTACACAGGTAATGACTGTTGGTCATCACTTTAAACTTTCACAAGCCCTTTCAAAAGAGCAGAGAGATAAGTTAGATAGAAGAGGTGTTTGTATCTCTTGTCATATAAATATACCTGATGGTAATTTAGCAGTATCTGCAATGACACATGTTGCCCAAATGGCTGAAGTTAACATAGATAACAAAGAGCATAGGAGCATAGTTTCTAAAGTAATGAACCTAAGTGCATGGGTTCAAATATTTGGACTTATGATTTTTATGATGATTATTTTTTATATAGCTTACACTGTTTTTGTTAAGAAAAAATCGATAAACCCTAAAAATAAAGGTTGGAAATAATGAGTAAAATTGTACGCCAAAGAATGACTAAAGAAGAGGCTCTCGATTTAATAAAGAATGCTGATTTAAAGGAACTTGGCCGGATGGCTAGTGCTCGTAAAAAAGAACTTCACCCAAAAGGTATTACCACTTTTGTAATTGATAGAAATATTAACTATACGAACATTTGTTGGGTTGACTGTAAGTTTTGTGCCTTTTATAGACATGAAAAAGATGCAGATGCTTACGTTTTAACTTTCGAAGAGATAGATGACAAAATAGACGAACTTCTTGAAATCGGTGGTACACAGATACTTTTTCAAGGTGGAGTACACCCTAAGCTAAAAATAGAGTGGTACGAGGATTTAGTTGAACATATTCATACTAAATACCCGAGTATTACTATTCACGGTTTTTCTTCTATTGAGCTAGATTTTATTGCTAAGGTTTCTCGCATAACAATTGGAGAAGTGCTATCGCGTTTAAAAGTAAAAGGTTTAGCTTCCATACCTGGTGCTGGTGCAGAAATACTTTCAGATAAAGTTCGTGATATCATCGCTCCAAAGAAAATAGATGCGGAAGTTTGGGTAAATGTACATCGTCAAGCTCATAAACTCGACATCATGAGTACTGCTACTATGATGTATGGAACAGTTGAAACTGATGAACAGATTGTAGATCACTTTGATATGATACGAAACCTTCAAGATGAAACTGGTGGTTTTCGTGCATTTATCATGTGGAGTTTTCAGGGAAAAAATACTGAACTTTTAGCTTTGATTCCAGATATGGACAAACCATCTTCAAACCGTTACCTGCGTTTACTCGCAGTTGCACGACTTTACATTGATAATGTGCCAAACATACAAAGTTCTTGGGTAACACAAGGTCCTTACATCGGTCAGATGGCACTGCGTTTTGGAGCAAATGATCTTGGTTCTACTATGATGGAAGAAAATGTTGTAAGTTCTGCAGGCGCAGCTTATGTAATGGCTAAAGAAGAGATGGTACAACTCATTAAAGACATAGATGAAATACCAGCTGTAAGAAATACAGCATATGAAACATTAGAAATTTTCAACTAGATATAATGAAAATATTTTTAACACTACTAATAATAGGACAGATACTTATGGCAGCTAAAACAGAAACAATAGAAATCAAGGGTGTAAAAATCCCTTTAATCTATGAAGAAGACAACAGATTACCACTTGTAAGTACACAAATAGTTTTTACAAACAGTGGAAGTATCACTGATATTCAAAAGGCAGGTTTAGCCAAAGTATCAGCTAAGATTTTAAATGAGGGTACAAAAACAGAGGGTTCTAATGCTTTTGCTGAGGCACTTGAATCTAAGGCCATTAGTATCTCTGCTCATTCAGGAACTGAAACTTTTGTTTTAGAAGTAAGTTCTTTAAAAGATGAGTATGCAAATAGTATGAATTGCTTAGAGACACTGTTAAAAGACCCTAACTATTCTGCTAAAGCACTCGAGAAGATAAAAACTATGACAGTTGGTGGTTTGAGTCGTAAAGAGAATGACTTTGATTATATTGCAGGGAATGAACTTAAAAGTCTTTTGTTTACTGGTTCTGTTCTTGCACAGCCATCAAGTGGAACGAAAGAGAGTGTTGAAAGTATTAATATGACAGATGTAAAGAAATTTACAGCAGAACATATAGTACTTTCTCGTGCTATTGTTGTTGTTGGTGGTGATATTGATATTAAACTTGTTAAAAAGACACTTACTGAGGTTTTATCTACATTAGAAGTTGGAAAAAGTGAGCCTTTAGTACAGATTAAAGTTGATAAAAAAATTAAAAATTCTGTACTTAAACGCGAGACTGAACAAGCATATGTTTATTTTGGTTCGCCATATGACATCAGTATAGATTCCTCTGAGTTTTACAAGGCTAGAGTTGCTATGTTTATACTTGGTACAGGTGGATTTGGTTCACGTTTAATGGAAGAAGTACGTGTAAAACGTGGTCTTGCTTACTCTGCATACGCAAGAGTAAATGTGACAAAATCTAGCTCTTATATGAGCGGTTATTTACAAACAAAACTTGAGTCTATGGAAGAAGCTAAAGCAACAGTTAAAGAAGTGATAGCTACTTTTGTTAAAAAGGGTGTGACTAAAGATGAATTAGAGCAGACGAAAAAGTTCATACTTGGTTCAGAGCCATTACGTGTTGAGACTATGAGTCAGCGTTTAAGTAGAACTTTTCAGGAGTACTATAAAGGTTTTGAGCTAGGAAGTTCTGAACTAGAACTAGAACAGATCCAAAATCTAAAACTCAAAGATTTAAACAAGTATATTAAAGAGCATAAAGAGATTCTAGACATAAGCTTCGCAATAGTTACAAAATAGCTTTAAAGTGTGGCATATTGCCATGTTTTCTACTAAGCATTACAAAAAATATTATAATTGTACAATCGGTTGTCGATTATGATGTATGAGTTGTATTGTGAGGTGGAAGGTGGGACAGGGTCAGCCTTGTAACCAAAAGGATGTAACAATGCGATTAAGCGTCATAATTGTTATACTTTTAGTTCTTTATGAACTAAGGTTATATTAAAAGCTTTTAGAGAGTTGATGCTCTCTAATTGTCCCAACTGATAAAATTATAGCATAAATTTTAATTCTTGAAAGTAATATGTCAATTCTAGTTAAATAAGATAAATAGAGATAATAATGAATAATCAAGAAAAAATATTAATTTTAGAAAAATATTTATTGAGTAAGGAAGAAATAATTAATAAAATAGATTTTGTAATATCAAAAATGATACTTCATGAACATGAAGATGTTTCAGACCAAATCATAGAAAATTATTTAAGTATATAACATTGGCAACTACTTTAATAGGTCAAATTGATAGAATCCTTTTTGAAGAAGATGGCTTTTTTATAGCTGTTTTAAAGTCTGATGAGAAGATAAGTGGTACTTATTATGAGAGTTCTGTTGAAAATATAAAAGGTTCTGCAATCACTCTAAGTGGTGAGTGGCATGAGCATAAAAAACATGGCAAAACTTTCAAGTTTGACTCCCTCAAAGTAAATCAAAACGAACTCTTTTTCTTCTTAAACAAAATCATCAAAGGCTTCACTAAAAAACTCTCAGCAGATTTAATTGAGCAGTTTGGACAAGAGGGGCTTATAGATATACTCGATAACGACATCGAGAGACTATTAGAATTTAAAGGTATTAAAGAGAAACGACTTAAAAAGATTCAGAACTCTTGGAAACAATTTCGTTCCATGAGAGAACTCGGAGAATTTTTAAGTCCTTTTGACGTTTCACCAGCTCTTTTAACTACTATAGCAACTGCGATGAAAGATGTTGACGCACCCTGTGCAAAAATAAAAGAAAACCCATATGTCCTGACAAATATAAACTCCATAGGTTTTAAAAGAGCAGATGAACTTGCTCTTAAAATGGGAGTAGAAAAAGAAGATGAAGGGCGTATTAGCTCTGCTATGGATTATGTTTTGCTTAATTACTGCGAAGCACAAGGAAACTCTTGTATCTCTAAAGAAGTTCTTTTTAGTGGGCTCGATGAGTTGTTACTTTTTACAAATAGGACGAACCTTTATGAAGCTGCTTTAGTTGAGAGAGTAGGTGAGGGAAGCATAGTCATTATGAAGAACAACCGTGTTTCACCTTCTAGACTTTATGATGCAGAAAAGTTTTTATATGATGACTTTGCTACTCGTTCGAAGATAAAAAATAGCGGTTTTGTTGGCGATTTAGATGCTTTTTTAAAAGAGTCAGAATTAAAACTTGGAGAGCAACAAACAGAAGCTGTCCAAATGATAAACTCAGGAGTAGGACTTCTGTTTTTAGTTGGTTATGCAGGAACAGGAAAGAGTACAACTTCAAAAACAATTTTAGAAATACTCAACACAAGATATGATAAAAAAGAAATCATGACATGTGCTTTAAGTGGGATAGCATCTCAGCGTATAAGTGACACAACTGGGTATGAGTCGGCTACGATTCAGTCTTTACTTATAAAGCATGAGAGTCTAGATACTTTTCCTTATTCCGTTGTGCTTATTGATGAGGCTTCTATGATAAACTCTTCGCTTTTTGCGCGACTTATGAGAAAGATATCTAAAAAGGCTGTAGTAATCATCGTAGGTGATGATGCACAACTTCCTCCGATTGGAGCAGGCAATGTACTGAGTGATGTTTTAGAACTCTCTCTTGCGCCTATAGTAAAGCTAACAAAGATTTATAGACAGAGTGAAGAACAAGCCATAACCCTTATAGCCAATGATATCCGAAAAGGGAATGTACCTCATTATAGAGAGAAGTATGATGACTTTGAATTTACAGATGTGAGTATACAAAACTACTATTCTCTACGAAACCAACTTTCCCAAGATGAACTCAAAAATCTTCGTGATGAGAACTCTAACAATATCGTGGCCGAAATAGTACACAGAGTTGTAGAGTCCATAGAAAAAGCTAGGTACAGACTAAAGAATAAACAGATAAAAGAGTATCTAAATTACTTTCAAGTCATAACACCTATGAAGGGTGGCATACTAGGCACTACAAACCTAAACAAAGTTCTCCAAGACTACTTTAACCCAAACCCGAGCAAGTGTGTTAAACGCGGTAGTTTAGAGTTTCGTTTAATGGATAAAGTAGTCCATACAAAAAATGAAAACATGACTTCTTGGAGTGGGGATGGTTTTAAGACGGGAGAGGAGTCTAGTGTTAGAAGAATATTTAACGGAATGAGTGGACTCCTTTTTAAGATAGAAGAAGATGATGAACAGCTTTTTGTTTTTTATCCAAATGAAGATGTCGTAGTGGTGTATGAGTATGAAGAGTTAAAGTCTCACCTGATGCTCTCATATGCTCTGACAATTCATAAAGTGCAAGGTATGGAGTATGACATAGTGGTAATTCCTATGAGTTTCACACACTTCATTATGCATAATACAAAGCTTATCTATACTGCGATTACTCGTGCAAAACATAAGTGTATTTTAGTGGGAGAGGGCGGTGCTTTTGAGAGTGGATGTAAAAAGTTTGAATCCACACGGAGAGATACCGTGCTTTTAGAGCTTTAGAATAATATAGTACAGTTTCTTAAGATTAAGCGATAATTTTCATCGCATATGCTTCCAAAAATACAAATACTCCCCTAATATTAGCCAGTTTTAAGCTGATAGTAGAGGACACTCTTTATGTCTATTAATAATGTGATTTAAGGTTTAGTTAACTATAATGGGAATGAATACAAAAGTTCATTGTTTTACTGTACTTTCATAAGGAAAGTATTTATATGTTATGAATTTACTTGACAATGTCAATATTTAATTTATTAAAATTAACTCTTTTTTAATTTTTTGAGTTAATATTTAACTAGTTGTAGTTTCAAGACTTATGGGTTAAATTCTTACCTAAAAAAGGTGGGAAATATGACTCAAAGAGATATGGCTGGGTATATTGATGTTACACTTGGGTGAAAACTGTAGTTAGATTCTAAGTATTTACTCGCATATAAAGCAATACCTTCATCTTGATTTGATATATTTCCGACACTTAAAATAGCTATTTGTTTTTTATTCATGCCGCATTTTAACTAAATACACCAATAAAAAAAATAAAGGATTAGGTGAAGATAAAAAAGAAGTGTATACTTTCAAAAATGCATTATATATGCTAAAAGTTAAGATAGTTAAGGAAGAATAAGATGAATAGAAATGCTAAGATTCAAAAACTGTACGATAAACGCCTCAAAAGTGCTAGAAAGAAGTTAAACACTTCGTCTAAACCGCGTTATATCTGTAAAGCAGATAGAGCAAAAATGGAAGAAGAAAACTCTACAGAAGAGTCTAGTAGTAAAACAAGCTAATCATCGCATAATTTTTGACAGCCTTCTCTAGCTTCTTGCAAATTCTTATTTATATGTTTAATAATGATTTAATGTTACTTATTATAGAATTTTCTTATATAAGTATTTAAAATGCCAAACTTGTTGCGAAGCAAGGACGGAAAGCTTATGGGTCTTATGTTATTAAGATAGCCGAGTTGCAAATATTCTTCAACATTATACTTGCCACCTATAATTCTTATTAAACCTTAAAAACTTTAAACATTTAGGAGAATAAAATGAAAAAATTACTTTCATATAGTTCGATTATTACTGCTCTTTTTCTTGTAGGATGTAATTCTCAAGAGACCACAGACGATAGTGCAAAAGTACAAGGTAATACTGAATCATGTAAGCAAGAGTATTTTAATGACTCTGTTTCTTTAGCACTTAGCTCATGTGTCTCTTGCCACTCTTCTGGCGGTGACTACAAGGGTAATAGGTTAGTTTTAGCGAGTCCTCTTGGTGATAATAAGGCTGAAAATTATAATATTTTACAGACCTATATAAAATCAGCAGGATCACAACTTGTCCAAAAAGGTTCAAATGAAGTTTCTCATAGTGGGGGTGTACAGCTAACTGGTACTGCTAAAGATAATGTTGAAGAATTTGTTGCATATGTTAAAGACACCAAGACATGTGTAAGTGCCACTCAAAATACAACACTTACAAATGCAGCAGTATCACTGCTCTCGCCCACAAAAACTCTTAGAAGTGCCTCTTATGCCATACAAGGAAAAGCACCAAATAGTGATGAAATAAACAGTGTAAAATCTATAGAAGACATAGATGCTTCCCTTGACAAATATATGCAAAGCAAAGCTTTTTATGACTGGGTTAGACTTAGTTTTAACGATGTACTATTAACAGACTTTTATACACCTGGACATGATGGAGAAAACCTTTTAAGTAGTACGGACTTTCCACAAAGGAGATGGTGGGAAGATATTGATGATGGTGAATACAACGAAATTGACAACTACACAAACTATGCAATATCACGAGAAGCGATAGAGTTAATAGTCCATGTAATCAAAGAGAACCGTCCATTTAGTGAGATATTAACAGCTGATTATGTAATGGTAAATCCATTTTCTGCAAAAACATATGACATTGACATAAGTGGGTTTACATATGTGCATGAGTTAAATGTCACTAAAGACGAGATAGAAGCAAAATATCCACAAGATGTATTTAGAGAAGCAAAAATAGATGGTATTCCTCATGCAGGAATTTTTACAACTATCACTTACTTAAATAGATTTCCTTCTACAAATACTAACTTGGACCGTCACAGATCTGCTAAAGCACAGATTTTCTTTCTAGATACAGATATATTAGGATTGGCAAATCGTCCGCTAAATTCTGATGAAGTAGTAAGCGATACAGCAACATGGACAAATCCTAACTGTACAGTATGTCACAATGTGATGGAGCCTATAGCAAGTGCTTTTAAAAACTGGGATAATAATGGTAGATATAGACCTGGTTTTCGTGGAGACGTAGCACAAACTGCTGGAATAAGCTTGTCAAATACTGCACCACAAAGTGCATCAGGAAACTTACTACAATGGTTAGCAGGTGAAATTACAAAAGATGAACGTTTTGCTAAGTCTATAGTAAAGCTGTTTTATAAAGCACTGTTAGGAAGAGATGCATTAACTCAGCCTGTCAGTGACGATATTGACTATGTCAATAAACTAGAAGCATATACATATGAAAATTCTATTTTAGAGGCTATTAAAGATAAGTTTATAGCAAGTAGTCTTGATGCTAAACTTGTTATAAAAGAGATTGTAAAGTCACCACTCTATAGAGCTGTAGCAACTGGGAGTACAAATAGTGTACTCTCAGAGAGACTAGGGCAGGCTAAACTTATAACGCCAGAAGCACTTAACAGTAAAATATATGATGTTATGGGTTACTACTGGAGTATATATAGAAGACAAGGTGATGCTGACAACAATAGATCATATACTCACAGACTTCTAAGAGATGATAATTACAAGATACTTTATGGAGGTATTAACTCAGGATCTATTTCAACTAGAGTAGAAGAGCTTAATGGCGTTATGGCAAGTATTCAGACTCGTATGGCTCTTCAGATGTCATGCTATCCTGTTTCAAGAGATTTTTATTTTCCTGCTAGTGAACGTAAGCTTTTCCCATATGTGAGTACAACATTAGAACCTGAAAATGAATTTTTTATCGCAGCGATAAAGAAAAATATTCAGCATCTTCATAAGCATATATTAGGCGAAGAACTTCCTCTAGGTGCTGTTGAGCTAGAAAAGACATATGAGCTATTTATGCAAACGTATACTGCGGGTAAAAATCGTATTTCTCTTGGTGATGAATCAAAAGAAATAATGGATGTATGTGAACTTCACTATGATCCAGTAACTCGTGAAGGATTATACAATGATGGTAGAGCAGATGATCGAGTTTATCGAGATGCTAATTATGTTATCCGTTCATGGCAAGTAGTTGTCGCTTATCTTTTAAGTGATTTTAAATTTGTCTATGAAAATAGTGCAGAGTAAGGAGAATATTATGTTACGTAGAAATTTTTTGAAATACACATCGGTTGTTGCGGCAATGGCTCTTTTTCCAAACACACTTCAAGCAAATGTAGGCGATAACCCTCTTTGGGTGTTTGTTCAAGCATCTGGTGGTTGGGATCCAACATCTTTTTGTGACCCTAAAGGCTTCCTTGAAGAAGAGTTGGATTCAAATGACAACCCTACATCAGCAGCAATGAATAGGAGTTATGCAAATGTTGATATTGCAACATCAACTTCAGCTTCTGCTATTAAATATGCTCCAGTTAGAGGTTTAGATGACAACAATGTTGATTATGAATTCTCAACTTTTTTTGATAAGTTTGGTGCGGAACTTTTAGTCGTTAACGGAATAGATACTCAAACAAATGGTCATGACTCAGGTCGTAGATATATGATGAGTGGAAAACTTTCAGAGGGATACCCTGCTTTATCTGCCTTAGTTGCAGGTATAAGTAATCCTGCTTCTCCTTTAGCATTTATTACAGCTGGTGGATATGATGAAACATTTGGTGTTGTAGCAGGAACACGACTGAGCAATATGAATGCAATAAATGAACTCGCTTTTGTAAATCGATATAATGATGATAATAACTATTTTCATGATGATGATTTTAATAGAATTAAAGCAGCAAATGAAGCACGCACAAACAGAACAATAGCAAATCAAGGTCTGGAGTCTATTATAAAGTTAGCAAAACAATATGGTTTAGCTCATAGTGGCTCCAATGAACTTAAAAAATTAGTAGAGTTTTTACCAGATGATGTAAATACACACCCAGATAGAAACAATCAAGTTTTTTCTCAAGGTCGTTTTGCAATGGCGGGCTATAAGGCTGGACTGACTGCAAGTGTTAATATCAATTTTGGTAGTTTTGATACACATGGAAACCATGATGCTACTCATATACCAAGACTAGCTAGATTATTAAAAGGTGTAGATTTACTCAAACAAGAGGCAGAAAACCAAGGTATCTCTGATAATGTTATTTTTGTAATTGGCTCTGAATTTGGCAGAACACCTGGCTATAATAGTGGTAACGGTAAAGATCACTGGAGTGTTAGTTCTATGATGTTTATGGGTAAAGGAATTACAGGTGGCCGTGTTGTCGGTGCTTCTACTCATAGACACGATGCTTTAAAAGTAAACCCTACCACTTTAGCAGTTGATGAAAATGGGATAAATATAACTTATGCTCATATAAATAAAGCCATGCGAAAACTAGCAAAAATAGAGAATAACCAACTCTTAACACAATACTACCCCCTAGCTGGAACTATTGAAGATTTAGATATATTTTCATAAAATGTGTATCGTTAAGGAACTTTAAGTGAAATACTATAAAACCATTGTTGCTACTACTCTTGCACTCTTTTTCATTGGGTGTGGAGAAGAAACTCAAAAGTTAACACAACCAGTAAGTGCGGCAGATAGAGGATCACACTTTCAAGGAAGAGATTGCCTTTCCTGTCACAATCTTGACTTAGCTCCGAACAAACATCTAACAATAGCAGGTACACTTTATAAAAGTGCTAATGTTGAAGATATGAACGACTTAGAAAATACCTGTAATGCAGACTTGGCAGTTGAGTTTTTAGATGCTAGTTCGAATGTAGTTCACTCTACTGTAAACTACTATGATGAAGAGTCAAAAGGTAACCTTGGTCAAGGAAATGTATTTTTACTAGATAGACTCTTTAATGCTCCTCTTAATGGAACATATACTATGAGAATCATAACAAGAGACACAAACCAAACTCTAGCACAATCAAATTTTGCTTCTCATAGTTTTAGTAGTGCAGAATATTCTATAGATTCAGCAATAGACTTCAGCAATAGAATATCATGTAATGCTTGTCATAATAATGGTGTAACAAGTCCATTATTTGTACAATCAAATGTAAATTTATGTCAATAGGAATAAAATATGAAAAAAATTATAACAATGGTGCTACTAACACTCAGTCTATCTGCAGAAGTTACAAAAGGCGATAATGCGGTTGCTTTTAAACTTCAAACACTAGATGCTACTACATCATACTCTATGGATGACTTCAAAGGAGAAGTTGTACTGGTAAACTTATGGGCTAGTTGGTGTGGAGGATGTAAAAAAGAGATGCCAGAGTTTTTCACACTTCAACAAGAGTATAAGAGTGGCTTTAAAATAGTAACAGTAAGCATAGATAAGTCAAGTAGTAGCTCACAAGAGTTCCTAGAAAGTGTTGAAAAAGAGTTAGGCTATAAAAGACCATTTATAGCGTTATATGATCCTAGTAAATCTATGCCAAAAGCTTATGGTGCAAAAGGTATGCCATCTTCATACCTCATAGATAAACAAGGAGTAGTTAGAGATGTGATTGTGGGTAGTTTATCGCATGATGATATAGCTAAACTCAAAATTAAAATAGATAAATTAAAGTAATTTAAATGCAGTATATTTTTTTAGTATCATTAGTACTACTTACTGGATGTTCTGATGCACTTGTGCGAGTTATGCCTTATGAAAAAGAATATTTTGCACAAGATAAGATGAGCCTTTCACCTTTAGCGCAGAGAGCTGAACAAGAGAGTCATATCTTCTTGATACGTGAAGCAAGTGCAGGAGGAGATAGTAGTTTTCAAGGAGGATGTGGATGCAGGTGATGAAATCTCTTTTTATTAGTTTAATGCTTCTAGTACCATTTTTAAAATCTTATGCATCTTCTTTAAAAGACAGCACAACTGTAGGTTTGAACAGCTACAACGATACAGCAGATGTTCAAGTTTACTCCCCAACATTTTCATTAATGAAAACCCTTTCAAAAAACTTTTTAATTGGAGTAAAACTTAGAGTAGACACTATAGCTGCTGCAAGTTTTAAAAATGGAGGTAGTCCAGCTGTGGTTGATGTTGTGACTGGTGCATCTCCAAAAGAGGGCACTTTTGAAGAAGTTCGTTACGCTCCAACTTTAACTATGGCATATGAAGATACTAACAATGCTTTGAGTGGTGGTGTTTATTACTCTACTGAGAGTGACTATGAAGGTAGGGCATTTTTTATTAACTATACAAGACAACTCAATGAGCAAAATACAGCAATTGGAATAGGTATTTCACAATCAGATGATACATGGATTCCTGCATTTGACAGAAACCTTCCAAGAGATGATAGAAAAGAGGGTAAAATTGATATGTCGATAAATCAACTTTTATCCCCTACGGCATCCATTCAGTTTATATACTCACTTATGTATAGCGAAGGTTTTTTAGCATCTCCATACAACTATGTCAAACAAGATACTTTTGCAAAGTTTGAGAAATACCCTGAAACAAGAACAGCTCATGCATTCGCATTCAAGGGCATAGTAATGCTAAATGATAGAAACAGTATTAACTACTCATATAGATACTATGCAGATGATTGGGATATATCTTCACATACTGTTAGTACAGAATGGTTAAGTGATTTTGGAAGTAGTGTTACATCAGGATTACGATTAAGATATTATTCACAATCGGATGCATTTTTTGCTAAAGATGTTGGTGCTTATGGTTTAGATGACCAATACTTTGCGGTTGATTATAGAATGAGTGCTTTTGACTCTTATGATATTGGAATTCCTTTTATATACAAACCATCAATTTCTAGTCCATATAAAGTAACTGCGAGTATAGATATGTATCAAACAACTGAAAATGCATATATAAAAAATTGGTATGACATTGATAAAATAACAGCAGTATATACTACTCTATCTATAGAATACGATTTTTAATATTGAGATTTTTTGAAAAGGCTCTTGAAGCTAAAGTTATGAGTACAAAAATTCTCATAAGGGCAAATGTCTCAAAAAGTATTCTCTATCAAGCTTATAAAATAGCAACTGATTTTGAGAAGAGGTATAGTGCATACAAGCAAGACTCTTTTTTATATGAAATAAATACAACGGCCAGTAAAGAAAAAGTGTTTTGTGAAGAAGAAGATATTGTACTTTTTAAAAGATGCATTGAAGCATCAAGGCTTTGTGCTGGTGCATTTGACATTACCATTGGCTCTTTAAGTCATGGAGCATATCATTTTGGGTTTTCCAATCAAAAGCTAGCAAGTAAAGAAGAGCTAGAAGAGAAAAAGGAACTTGTCAACTACAAACTACTTGATATACAAGAGCAGAGTATATCATTTAAAAAGAGTGGAGTGAGGATAGACTTAGGTGGTATTGGTAAGGGGTATGTGTCTAAGTTAATAGCACTATATTTAAAAGAAGTAGGGGCAACAAAGGCACTTGTTGATGTAGGTGGAGAAATAGTTGGTTTTGGTAAAAGTTATAATATAGCTATAAAAGACCCCAACAGTGATGGGTCTATTGGTTTTATAAAGACTTCAAAAGATGCCATCTCTATTTCGACAAGTGGAGACTATGAAAGATTTATTGACTCACCACAAAACAACCATATACTCAACACACAAACTGGAATGTCATCTAACATATATAGTTCAGTTACAATTATACAAAACGGATTGGATATAGACCTACTAGATGCATATGCAACAGCACTTTTTAATAAGAATTCTAACTATTTAAAAGAGTTTACAAAAGCAAAAAACATTGGACTTATTGCAATTGAAAAAGACTCTAGCATGATACTCTCAAATATTAAGGGCCTAAAAGTATCTTCAGTTGCATTTAACTGTACGTAAATTTTTTGATCTACAACTATTTTAGTATTTATTAAATTTTGAAAAACTTTGTAATGTTTAACTCTTGTGCTTTGAGATCATATTTTTTTGAAACAGCTGTATTTTCAATACCTGAGTAACGACGAAAGA
>Ga0233436_1002260_pt1 | contig 14107 bp, 13 predicted proteins | sample SI_122_August201_2_FD_182723 | JGI IMG/M metagenome (GOLD analysis project Ga0233436, IMG submission 182723) | Seawater microbial communities from Saanich Inlet, British Columbia, Canada - SI_122_August2016_150_MG | ecosystem: Environmental > Aquatic > Marine > Inlet | place: Canada: British... | reverse complement strand
CAGCAAATATAAAAAACCTGATGTTTGCGAAATTAGCTGCTGGAGACATTAAGCAGGCCGATGATCTAATGGTGAGTTATAGTTCACAGTTTCTTAAAAATAAAAAAGAAGAAGATGTTTTTTTAAAAAATCTAAAATTAGAAAATGTGTCTACTAGAGTTAATGAATGGAAGGACTATCATGATATAGCAGCTAATAGTATTTTTGGGGGATCTGTTACAACACAAGACCTTATTCCAGGGATTGATAATAGTGATTCAAGTGATGATGGTACAGACGATGATAGTTATGATACAGACGATACTACAGATAGTGATGATACTGTCTCTGACTCACAAAATATACAATCCACCTCAGTATCAGCTAAACATAAAACCAAGATAAAGTTACCAAATATGGCACATGTGGATGTCCTGAATTCAAGTGATAAGTGCATAACCCAGTAAATTTTTCACATCCAATCCTGTGGCTTCTTTGAACGCCTCATAAGGGGTTTTGAAGCCTAAGCATTTGCGAGGTCTGCTATTCAACTTATCCACTGCCTCGAATACCTCTTCTCCTACCACATTGATTAACTCCATCCCCTTTGGGAAGTATTGACGCAAAAGGCCATTCGCATTTTCATTCTGACCTCTTTCCCATGAATGATAGGGTTTTGCAAAATAGGTATCACAATCCAGGTTTTCGGCAATCCATTGATGCATGACGAATTCCTTTCCATTGTCAAACGTAATTGTTTTCACGAAGTTCTTGATGGGGCTCAGCAAGAAACTAATCGCAGCAGCGACAGGAGCAGCTGCCTTACTGCTTGTCGGTAAAGCCAATCTAAGCTTCGTCATTCGCTCGTCCAGTGTTGTGATCACCCCCTTATGGTTGTGACCAATGATGGTGTCTGCCTCCCAGTCACCAACACGGGTACGATCATTTGCCGCCTCTGGACGTTGGTCAATATCTCTCCTGTTAGGTATTCCTGTACGGTTGTGAGCAGATCCATAGCGCTTGCGATAGGTCTTCCTCTGATGGCGGAGATGTAGGTATAGCTCACCACCCGCCCTCTTGTCAGCAAGAATATACTGATAAATGGTTTCGTGATGAAGAGCGATCACACTATCCTTTTTAAGCCTCCCTGCAACCTGCTCTGGACTCCAGTCATTCTCAATATATCCGTTGATGATCTGTTTTATCTCTTTACTCATTTTGATCGACTTAGGCTTGTTCTCATGGCGCTCCTGCGCCTTCCTATCCGCTTGTTGATAACGATAGCCACGTTGACCGCTATTGCGTGCGACCTCGCGAGAAATGGTACTCTGAGAGCGGTTCAGCGCTTTTGCAATCTTATTTGCCGATGTTCCCATTTTTCTCTCAAGCTCGATATAATGCCTATCTGTAAGGCTCAGGTGTTTATAGCCCATGGCTAACCTCCATAAGTAGTGTCGTAACTGGTTATGGATTACACCTGAGCCTTGCTCTTTTTGAAAGGTGTATTTCGTGCCAGTTTTGACGTGGAGGTTATGCACTTATTATACGAATTCAGGATAGCATAACAACTCATTCTCTCTATAAATCATCTAGAGGAAATATTAGCCCTGCTCATTGGGAACGGTGAGCAGGGTTAAACCCTTGGGGGTGGGTATGGAATGAAGCTCCTCAGTTTTCAGCCACTTTGATGTTTTGATATCAAGTTGCAACGGAATAATTTGCGCTACTGCTGAGAAAGCATATCCTTGAGGCTCGCAAACGGGCTATGAGTAGCCGCAGTGGTATCTCCATCAGCAACCACACTGCCTTGCTCACCATCAATGAGCCGTGAGTGTTCGTTGTCGTGACAATAGACACAGAGTAGCTCCCAGTTACTTCCATCACTGGGGTTATGGTCATGGTTGTGATCCCTGTGATGAACCGTCAGTTCAGTCAGGTTGGTACGGGTAAATTCACGGCTGCACCTGCCACAGATCCACGGGTACAGCTTTAGAGCCTGTGCCCTATATCCACGCTCCCGTTCATCCCTACCCTTGCGAGCATCAGCGATGACTCGATCTAGCTTACTTTTATTGTCGCAGTTCGCTAGTCAAAACTATGCACTTTAGTGCAAGGCTTTAGCTGCTACACATTTATGGTAGTGTGGGGCTATGAAGGAGCAGAGACGAACAGGACATTCTGTGACCATATTGATGGTGCACTTGGTATGGGTCACGAAATATCGGTATCCAGTGTTGAAAGGTGATGTGCAGAAGCGGTGTAGGGAGCTGCTAATTCAGATTTGTGATGCTGAGGATGTCCGCATACTGAAAGGTGTTGTGAGCAAAGACCATGTGCACATGCATATTGAGTATCCTGCCAGACTATCAATCAGTTATCTTGTGAAAAGATTAAAGGGAAGGTCGTCGAGAATATTGCAAGATGAGTTTCCGGAGCTGAAGAAACGATACTGGGGTAGGCATTTTTGGGCAATTGGGTATGGTGGATGGTCTACAGGAAATATTACTGATGAGATGGTCCAGGAGTATTTGGAACATCATAGAGAACCGTCGAATGGGGATACCGGAAACATTATTCTGGAATAGGGAGGCGGACTTTCAGTCCGCCGGAGCAACCTATGGACTTTCAGTCCATAGTTGTTGAGTGCTTGGTGACACTGTTCTCACCCCCTCCCACATTAGCCTCAGATTGAGCAATTGTAGGTTTGTTTGTCGTGAGAGTCACCAATTATGAGAGCTTCCCTTTGGAGCCCCCCAGATTTTGGAAAAACTCAAAGGGGGTACATCGCCATTTCATCCAGAGGTGCCCTGACGCAGTGACGCAGATCTTGCGTCAGTAGAAAAAGTGGCCACTAAGAGAGGAAAACCAATATCATTCACACTGGGATAACGAGAAAGATGATAAAGGAAGAGTAAAATGAGAAACAAATTGTGGCTTGCTGGAGTGGTGTTTTCAATCAGTGCGTTGGCTATGACGGCAGAGGCGGCAGAGGAGAAGGGGTGGTTCCAGTCCTGGGGGGAGAAAATAGGGCAGAAAGCACGAGAGGGGGTGGATATGGTTGACCCTGACGGATCAATGCAAGAAAAGGCAAAAACCACATACAAATCATCTAAACAGTACCTTAGCGAGAATTATGAGGCTGTTGAGGGTTATGTGGCTGAGAATAAAGAGGGCTGGAAGAGTGAGGGTTCCACAGCCTATGACAGTATGAAAGAGAGTGCTATAGAAGCTGCGGGAGATCTAAAAAAAGGGGCTGTGCAAGGGTATGAAAAATTGGGGAGTGATTGAGGTCATACTTGCCGCCAATCACAGGCAACCCATCACTTTGAGTTGCCTGACTCTCTCTGGTACCCCAGCTCTTCCAGACATTCGCTCACATATCGCCGCTGCTCTATAAAATCGTCATCATCCTCGTAGAGGAAATCATGTGGGTTGAGGCGATATCTGGAGAGGTCCACGGTTTCGGAAACATCTCTCTCTGCTGTGGTCGCATAGTGGGCTTCTTTCTCACACCGTTCAATGTCAAGAATCACTTGACCTGTCTCATGGGTGGAGTGAGTCCACTGGCTGCATCCGGTGAGGAGTAGGATAGGTATCAGTCTGAGCATGATTGTCTACGAATGAATTCTTTCAGTAGTGGAGCTGCAAAGGGGTACTTGCCGTGAGGCTTTTTGTGGATGAGTGTCTTGGTGATTAGAGCCTGTAATGATGGGTTCAGATGATATGCTAAATTTAAGAATTGGCAACAAGAAACATGTAAGAGTCTATCACTAGGGGTTGCTCTGTGACATTTTTGAGGTGACCTAAAAGGCCAATAAGCCGCTGTAATCAGCGGCTTATTGATTGTCATGGATTGCTAAATGGCGTCCCCAAGGGACTCACAACAAATATCATATCTATTTGATTATATTGACTTTAAAATAAACATACAACCACTTATACCCCCAAACATACCCCCGTTTATTATCTTTAAGCAAGAGTCTCTAGAGTGTAATTATAAACCAAAAAACACGACTTAAAACAAATTTGCATAAATTTCACCACTAACTTAACCATCACTGTAATGACTTATAAATCATTAGGATAGGAAGGACTCAATGAGTCTTCAGTGTGCTCTCACTGAGAACTCTCTATCACATTGATTATCATAACGTGTCTATCTATCATCTCCTGATGACCTCCTGGTTTCCAGAATCATAGAGATAATTGACAATCTCACCGTTGATCAGGAGCTGCACTGCTGATTCAACCACATGCAGAGGCACAATAAACCATTCACGTGGCTTGTGTTTCACGCCTTCAGAGTCATAAATATCAATATCAAGACAAACCTCTGCAAAAAATTGGTGAAGCAACCCCTCTAGTCGATGCGGATCAAGATTAAATGTTTGGAACTCTGTAATCACCTGAACGCCAGCCATTAAATAGGTCGGCTCTTTAGGTGCATTCTGGATGCGCTTTGCTACAGGATGACTAGAAAATCCAATTTTATATAGATTATCTATCGTACTGATTTGCGAATCATCACTTAACGAGCGCAGCACATAAACATATCCTGTGGCATCGTCATCCTCATTGACCTGAGCCTCTGGAAATAGGTCATTATCTGGATCAAGAACACGACGACCACCCTCATCCTTATAGAGTTCGGTAGCCAGCGAACGGAGTAACATGTTCGATTCATTACCATTCTCGAAGATCAACCTGAGACGTGCATTGACCTTACCATTCTTCCTCTCCTTCTCACCTACTTTAGCTACATAGACCATCACACCATGCAGGATAAAGAAATGCCCCTCAATAATCTGCTGCTCACCCGTGAACTTACGTAACTCTTTCTTACCCGACTTAAGGTCCACATGACACTGCTTGAACAGTGACTCATACTTATCAAACTCATTACATGGCTTACGACGCGCAATCTCTTCAGGCATATCGATTGTCTTGGTGACATGCTTCAATGTAAAGATGTCATCCTCTTCATCATCAAGAAGTCCGAGAATATCGTCATCAAAGACATCCTCAACAGTCTCAATCTCTTTCGGTGGTTCTAGCAGTCCATGACGATCATGCTTCATCAACACAGTGACCTTCATGCGATCCAGTCGGATATTCTTTAGCCGGCTATGCATTCTCCTTTCTGAGATATCCCTGCTTTCCTCAGGCTCTTTGTCATGATCATCAATATATCGGTTGATCTCCTCGAAGGATTCAATCAGACGTGTTTCTTCGCTAACCACTGACGAAGAGTTCTGCTTGATCACTAGCAAACCAAGAGGATCATTATCCAGGATGTCATCTAGCTCTTTAGAGAAATCCATTAGCTAGACTGTCTTTCTCTCTTGAGTTTTTTGAGGTAGATGATTGCCTCAGCCATCCGTCTTTCAAGAGGATCTGTTGAGTTGATGTTAGGCTCTTTACCGTGAGTTTTAACAAAAGGAGTGATTTTCTCTTTATAAAGAATGACTGCCTCCTCCTCTGTCATCACAATTCGCTGTGCCTCAATCGTATCACTAATTACCTTCAGTAAGCGTGTCGTCACATTCTTAGAGAGCACCTCAAAGGCCTTCTGGAAGGGGTTCACACTGTCGATTAGATCAATATGAAGATCATCGATATTGATGAACTTGCCAGCCATACGAACAAAGCGTTGATCCCCTGCCTCTTTGATCTCACCATTCTTAACAACTGAATCAACAACCACATGCTGTCTAATCTCATCGACCTCTTCATCAGTCAGGTCTGGATATTTCGTCTGGATGATCTTTGGAATCATCACTTGGTTGATCACCTCAGGCTCAATGTTCCCAGGCAGCGCCTTGATCATCGTATCATCCTGCAGAATGGTCGCTTTCAAGTCATTAAGATCCGATTCAATGATCGCTTTTACACGTGCAGTACTCGGCTCCTTAAATCCGGCGATCTTCACCTCACCTGGCTCATACGTATCATCACCAATTTTCTTGGTCTTGAACTTAAAGTTCGGGGCGAGTACCTGCTCCATCAGTAGTGATGCAGTGATCGCCTTAAGCATGTTGTTCACTGAGACCTGAACCTCATCCCTTTCTGCTTCTGGTTGAGCAATCAAGTTGGTGAATTGAGCGTGCGATTTATTCTCGCTGTCACGAGTTGCACGGCCAATGATCTGAATGATCTCTGTTAGAGATCCGCGATAGCCAACCGTCAACGCATGTTCACAGTACGTCCAGTCAAAGCCCTCTTTAGCCATACCAAGCGCAATGATTAAATCAATCCCGTCAGCCGAGTCCATCTCACGTAGATACTTAATGATCCGATCTCGATCTCTGGTCTCATCATGAACCAGGTCAGCAACCTTGATGATCTTTCCATCCTTGTGACGCTTAACATGGAGAACACCGGTCTCCATGTCCTGCTTGACTGTTTCACCGATGATATCCAGGATCATACCCACTTCACGGTATTTATCCTTTAGGGCTTCAGCTGCATTCACATTAGGGATATGGAGGATCGTCTTCTTATCAGTGTCTAGCACTTCACCGATCGCATCAGTGTATTTGCCCTGATAGAAGTGGTATCCGATACCCAGTGACTTCAGGTAAGTGTATCCGTTGAGCTGTTCATAGTAGTTGTAGGTAACCTTTCTGAATCGCTCTTCCATCTCTGGCAGAAGTACCGGCACACTATCACCACGAAAATAGGATCCGGTCATCGCAATAATGTGCGCACTGGATCTATCCATGATTGTGCGCAGTACTTCACCTAATCGATTGTCACTATCTGCAGAGACATGGTGGAACTCATCAATCGCAATCAAGGTATCGTTGAATGCATCATCACCCAAACCATCAAATGCAAAACGGAGCGTAGCATGCGTGCAAATAAGGATAGTGGAGGCGGTATCGCCTAAAAAATCATGGAATCTCTTTACCTTACTCTCAGTGCCAGCAGAGGTGCAGAGGTTGTACTCCTCACTATATTCCCAGTCCGCGAAGAACCCATATGACGTGAGGTCAGTCTGTCCGAAAGAGCCACCAATAGAGCGCTCTGGAACAGCCACAATGACTTTCCTGACCCCTTGGTTATAGAGCTTATCCAGAGCTAAGAACATCAGTGCACGTGACTTACCAGAGGCTGGTGGTGCCTTAAGTAGGATATATTGAGAATCCCGTGCAGCAAAAGCACGCTCCTGCATCTCACGCATACCTAATGGGTTTACATTAAGACTCTCGCCTGTCTGTGCATAGGTAACATCAACGATATTAGGCATTACCAGTCTCCTCAGCTGCTATCATCTCTTCATAGAGTTTGAAGAGGTACTCCAGTCGCTCTTCATCATTTTTAAAAGGTTTCTTTCGATAGCACTGCTCGACAGCCAAATCCATATCCTGATGAGCTTTCAATAATCCAGCGGGCATCTTGTCAGGATCGTAGAGCTCAGCCATAGTTTTCTCTGGATATTTCTCACGTTCGTCGAGTACATTAAAAACGTGATCTTCAAGATTTGTTTTTTGTTTGTCTGTGATTTCTGGAAATGGGAATGTGTTGTAGCAGAGGCCAGAAGAGTAACGAATACGAGTTTCTAGTCCACCAGCAACAGTACGAACCCATATCATGTGCAATGAAGAAGAAATAATGGAAAAGACAAAAATTGATTGGTATGGAATGGTTGATGCTAGGTCAGATACAATTGTTTCCTTATCAACAAACCCAACTGGGATATATATACGGCGTTCAGACGCAGTTCTCGGAACAATTATTGACTTAACGTCCATGTGACGAATTTGCCCAAATAAATGAGGTGTCTTAGCAAATTCTAATGTCGATTTGTTTGTACTCTTTTCTCTCATCAAACGAACTGCTTCAACTCTTCTGCTAATACTTGGTATTCGCAAAGCCTCACGAACATTCTCATCATTAATCCATAAGCACCATCGATTTGTACTTTTTAAAAATTCATTAGTTCCTATAAATTTTCTAATGAATTTTCCAGAGATTGGATACTCCTCAAGCAAGCATTCCTTTTCTTCATTAGATAGAATTAAATTCCCTCCATCAATTGGCATATCTCCTCTTATCATTTCGGGAAGAGAAGAGATTCGTGTTTTTCCCCGCTTCATAACAATTGAATTATTTCCTTCAATTAAGTATGGAGAGATATTTTTTACTTGCTGCTTAACACCATTATTAATAAGTAGTTTGTGCTTGGCACTCTTGTTTCTAACTCCAATCACTACACATGTTACACCAGCCATTCCTTTTGCGTTATTTGTCCATTTAAATGCCTGATGTGAAAAATCAATTTCAAGATTAAGCATAAAAACATTAGGCCAAAGCAAACCAACTTGCTCACCTTGAGCGATTGAATTAGTAGAGACAAAAGCAAATCTAGAATTTGTGCCTGTAATATATTTTGCTGCCAACCAAAACCAGCAGGATATGTAATCAAGACGTTTAAAGCCTTTTCTGCCAACAAACACTGATGACATATCTGCTTTTTGATCTTTGTCTTGGTTGGAGAAGCCAAGATATGGTGGATTACCTAAAATATAAACTTCACTTCCATTTTCTTTCGGGCAAATTTCCACCCAATTTTCTTGGGCCGCATTTGCATTAGCAATATTTCCACTATCTTGAAGTGGAAGCGTTGGTTTCGACTCCCCAAACACCTCCTTATAAGCCAGGTTCATCTGATGCTCTGTAAGCCATAGAGAGAGCTTTGCGGTCTCATGTGCGAAATCGTCCAACTCAATCCCGTAGAACTGAGTAAGCCGTATTCCAGAGCGCGCTGTCCCCCAGTTATGAATATTGATCACCTGAAGCTGCCTGAAGATTTCCATTTCAAGCTTACATAGTTCTTTGTATGTGATGATCAAGAAGTTCCCTGACCCACAAGCTGGATCAAAGATCTTCAGATTATAGAGCCGCTCCAACAGATTGGAGAGCTTCTTCTCACTACCCTCGGCCTTCTCTAACTGTTCCTCTAGATCATCTAGGAACAGTGGCTGTATCACCTTCATGATGTTTGTCACAGAGGTGTAGTGCATCCCCATGTTTGCACGTTGATCATTGTGCACAACGGACTGAATCATTGAGCCGAAAATATCCGGATTGATCTCCTTCCAGTTCAGCTCACCAGACTCAATAATCAGTTTTCTCGATTTATATGAGAATTGAGGCACCGGGTACTCTTTGGAGAAAAGTCCACCATTTACATAGGGAAACCTCTGTAAGTAGTCTGGGTATCCCTCATGATTTTTTGTGCTCAAAACATGAAAGAGCTTTTCAAGATATCCCTGAAGGTCTTCACCATCATCAGATGTATGTGATGCAATAGAGTTGGTGAAGATATCATCACTAAAGATACCCGTGTCTTCTGCAAAGAAACAGAAGAGAAGCCTGGTTAGAAAAACATTAAGAGAGTGTCTCCCCTCTTCTGTTTTCGTCATCTCCTCATTGTTCTCAATAATCAAGTCATAGAGACGCCCTAGACGCTCAGCTGCTTTAATATCTGCCGGGTTTTCACTCTGATACTGAGTCTTCTCCATCCCAGCCCAAGGCAGGAAGAAGTCAAAGTGGCTGGGTAAATCCTTCAGCTCAATATCAAGTGTGTCACCTCTCTTCGTGTCAACGGCCAATAAAGTTTGGAAGTCTGTCAGCACAATGAATCTGGGCTTATGCTTAAGGGTATCTGGATCATTCTGCAGCTGATCAATCTCAACATGCAGGTCTTTATCCATTACCTTTTTGAAGTAGAGCTGTTTTTTCCAGATAACCTCATCATCATGCTTTGAAAGGTTGAATGTACCGTTCTGAATGCGAGTCACGCTCCCCTTAGGATGCCCGTATGCCAGCAGCAGCTCATAGATAAAGTCATCCTGGATATCCTTAACAACCCTCTGGAGGTTGGTCTGTATCTCTTCAATGTTCACAAGTCAGTCCCCAATGGATAGTGCCCACATACGCTTCAATGGGATCTCAGCTCGAATATCCTCATCCAGATCATCATAGTGCTCAAGGAAGTTATCAATCAGGTCATTCTGATCCCAGAGTCTGACTCGGAAGAACTGACTGGCCTTCTCTTTGTCTACACTGGACTTGAACCCACCCCAGCTCACAAGAAGACCGTACTGAGCGTTCATGTTCTGCATTGTCCCTATCAGCTGATCAAGCGTTGGCCGATCCAAAGGTGAGTCGCTTGATTTCACCTGTACACAGATCCTCGGCTCTCCAAACCCCATTGGGGCAGGTGCAGCAAGGATATCTACCCCTTTGTCAGCGCCAACAGGACTCTTGTGAGTCACATAGCCTTGTGCTTCGAGGATTGATGCAACAAGCCTCTCCATCCCATGGCCTTTAAACTTGGCAATGATCTGTCTGGAAATGCCATCACGAGCGATCTCTTCAAGGTTATGTCCACTTGTAGTCTCATCTGGGATCTCATCATCATCCTCAGAATGGGTAACGGTGACCGCCACTGCTGACGCTTTCCATCCATTCTTGGCCATCGCCTGAACTCTCTGCTCTGCATCATGACGTTTGATCTGGCAGATCGACATAAATGCTCCAAACGAGTAAAGGAGATCTTGATCAAAGTTGCTGCGCGGAATATCTTGGGCAAACCACTCCACATCCATATAGTGGAAGTATTGGTTCTCACCAGTTGGGTTATGGGTGTAACCACTCTTCACTTTCCCAAGGTGTATCGCTGACTTCTGCTTACTCGGAAGTACGATCCAATCACCCACTGCAATCTTAGTTACGAATGCCCAGACTTGGCCAAGATGGTTGGTAATTTTGTTCTTCGCGGCATCTGGATAAGTCTCTTCAAGCAGGCTCCGTAACCCATCACGATCCTCTATCTTGCTGAGGTCATGATTCAGGTCGCTCCAGCTCAGGTATGCCCTACCCTCCTCTAAGAAGCGCTGCTCATGCTCTCCATGTCTTCCTGCTCTTACTAACCACAATGCCATTATTAATCCTTTTAATCGTCAGCCTGTAACTGCAACTCAAACACCTGCTCTTCAAGAATTGAAATCCTATCTTCAAGACTTCCGTCTATTGGCAGACCTACCTCCTTATTCTGCTCACTCTGTTGAAGCTTACTTAGCTGAATATTTGTCTCTTGTGAGTTGATGAACTGAAGCCCTGCTACCTTCTCAAGTGAGTAAATTAAGTACCCAGCAACAATATAGATACCAAACTCAAATGAGTAGATAAGGTAAGAGGCAATTGCTACCTTAATAGGAACCCAGATAAACATTAGGAGTACTCTCCCACCCTTATAGCCATCCATTAGAAGATTTTCTGGTCGCATCACTTTCTACAGTATCCAAAATAACTACGGATCTCATTTTGCGTGCTCTGCATTGCAGCAACAGCAGCGCCGTCATTCCGTGCTATTGCCTTAGGGAGATTGACCTCTATCTTCTTCAGGTCACGTTGTAACCTAGCTCGATGCGCAACCTCGTTCAACGCTATATGCTGCTTAGACATCTCAGCCTTCACTCTCTTGATCTGAAGAAACTCTTGATAGCTTGACGCATCGCTCTCAACAATAGTTCCAAAAGGATCATACTCGTTATCCCTATTCTCCAGTATCCACTGGGTCATACCATGATCATCTTCAGGGAACCTTGTTACATATTGGATGTAATATCGATGCAATAGGGATACGCTTCCATTGAACGTATTCGTCCTCTTCCAGAAGAGAACCATCCCTCTGATTAAAGCGCCCAATGGCTCCTTTTGCATTGAGCCAATCATCACTTTTCCAACGTGCGTCACCTTCCTTGCAGTCTCCTTATCAGGCAGCTTACCATCGTAATTGATGCTCCCATTTCGACCAAGATCCTGTAAGGATTCGATGACCTGGTTAACTTCAGAGGGTGTAATCACATTATTTCTCATGATAGTAAATACTATCAATAATCAAGGTTAGAAAACGCCGCGTAACAAAATGTAACATTCACTCGCTTGCTGGATGTTTCTCTGCATTCTTGATGATCTTATTGGTTACAGCCTGATTCAAATCGATGTCCAACTTATCTGCAAGGCGTAGCAGGTAGATCATAATATCTGCCATCTCCTCTTTGACGTGCTCACTCTCACCACTGTCCATGATCGCAGCTGACTGCTCTGGGGTTAGCCATTGGAAGATCTCCACAAGCTCAGATGCTTCTACGGAAAGTGCCATAGCTAGGTTCTTAGGGTTATGGAATTGATCCCAGTCCCGTTGATCTGCAAACTGACTAAGCTGTTGCTGAACCTGCTTGATATCCATTAGTGTCCTTAGATTAATGATTTAGTCACTCAATATACCGGAGACATACTACTGCTTCTCCTGATCTACTTCTCACATAGTAGCATTTTGTGCATACCTCTTAGATGTAATTAAATAAGTTATCCGCGATTTTCTCAATCTTTGATCTCATAGTTAACTGCTCACGCCACCGTTCTGGTATCCCATCAATCAAATAGAATGCCCCAGCAACTTGACCACATATAGCCGCTGTTGTATCCGTATCCTCACCAAGATTAACCGCCTTCAAAACAGCGCCAAGAATATGAGTCAGTTGTGTGAAAACACCACAATGCGGCTTCTAGGCCTCTACTGCCTATTGCTACCAAATTCCGCAACAGAACACATATAACAAGAGCCGATCTTACCATGAGCAAGCGTCTGCAATAGAGGCGCTACAATCTGAGCCAAAAATCCAGCAAATAAAAATTGCAGAAATATTCTGGAGATTAAGCGTGTGTCACCCCTTACCCGGTCGCCGCTCTGCGAGCGGGGCAACCCGGGTTCGGTTTCCCAACATTCACATGGCATTTCAATATCTTAATAGGGACCCAACCTTTTAAGCCCCGCGCTCAGATAGTTAGCCACAGGCACGCGTTATGTGGTGACGCTCTCCGACCTATGGATAACTATCTGAGCGCTCAGTGCAGCCCGCTACATCTGGCATGTGACCATCAACCGCACAAGCCATCGATAATCGATACCAACGGTGGATATTGAGAGAGGCGATCCAAAAGCGCCGGATCGGGGCAGTAACAGCCGCAGAGGCCAATAATTAAGGTGCAGCAGGGTACAGACAGGTGATACCAAGCCATTTGAGACCGTTACGCACCTTCGCCAATTACGCTTGCAGAAACCGCGCCTGCAAACTCCATCGGCTGCGTTACTGCACTCAGCAACCAGTTACCATAATCCATATTAGAAGTAATTCGCGGACAAGCCGCGAGCTATCCGTGATCGCTAACGCTCCACCGTCTAATAGGGACTATGGGCTAACTGTGTTTTGATACCAAGGAGGCCACTACCGCTCTGCAACTGTTGGCACAGCACCCAACAGATGCTCCGCTGCATCAGCGCCAAATGGCTATGCCATATTGCGCCACAGCACACAGCACACAGCACACAGCGGGCTTGCAGAGGGGGCTATCCGTTAACCTTGTCCTTGAGAGACTTCCCAGCCTTGAATGATGGCAGGCGTGATGCTGCAATCTGAATAGTCTCACCAGTTTTAGGGTTACGACCTTGGCGAGCTGCTCGCTCTGATACCTTGAAGCTACCAAATCCGGGGAGCTGGATGGTATCACCAGCGGTTAGGGCATCCCCCACCACATCTGTGAATGCATCGAGCATAGCCTTTGCATCCTTCTTGCTGACTCCTGCACCCTCTGCGATCTGATCTACCATTTCTGTCTTGTTCAATTCAATCTCTCCTGCATGTATGAATAATGCTGGGGATTCTACAGTAAACAGCCACAGCGGGCTTGCAGGAAAGGGATCAGTGCAGTGCGTCAGGCAGTGCGCCATCTGGCAGATCAGCCAGTTTGAGTAGCTCTGATTCGGTCATTGATTCCAGCTGTTTATGGAGCTGATCCATCCTGCGCTGACCCTTCACCCGATCCAATAAGGCGGCCTCCTGATTGGGCTTATCCAGCCCTGTGAGCTTCGCCAGCTCAACAGTGGCCCTCAACATAGAAAGAGAGTCACCGGCCTTCTGAGCGGCCCTGTATGCCTGCATGAGCAAGAATGGGGTCAGGTCTAGAAATGCAGCCTTTTTTCGGATAAGCTATCCTGTATGTCACGACCCGTAAGAATAGAATTCGAAGGTGCTCTGTACCACGTCAAGAGCAA
>Ga0233436_1002256_pt1 | contig 14118 bp, 13 predicted proteins | sample SI_122_August201_2_FD_182723 | JGI IMG/M metagenome (GOLD analysis project Ga0233436, IMG submission 182723) | Seawater microbial communities from Saanich Inlet, British Columbia, Canada - SI_122_August2016_150_MG | ecosystem: Environmental > Aquatic > Marine > Inlet | place: Canada: British... | reverse complement strand
GCGACATTCCTATTAGGATTTGTTATAACGTACATTTTGTTTAAGTTGGTGTCATGAGTTACGAAACTTTACTAATCATTAAATACGTCCACTTACTAGGTGGGTTTATGTTCATGACTATCTTGTAGTACTTTAATTTCATTCACATACCTATGGCTATTAGGGCAATGTTTAGTGATGAAAGTAAAAACCCTAATCAAGAAACGCTAGACAAGGTTGATACAGCTATGCTGTGTTTTAGACTTGGAATTATTATTGCTTGGATTACTGGCGCTTTGTACTTGTATGGTACTGGGCGATTAGCTGATGCTTTCTTGTTGCGTAATGGTGCTGAGTTTATTGGTGTTGGCGCATGGATTGGCACGATACTTGCTTATAACACTTTGATATATTGTTCAATCATGTGTAATGTTTGGTCAACGATATTTCCTAAATCAGATGTTTGTAAGGACAAGCTTAAAGATGGCGAAACCCCTTTACTAGCTAGGAAGCGTTTTATTATTACAACACGAATTGACTTTGCTTTAAGCATAGCGCTAGTGTTCTTTATGATGTATGGCGCTCATGGCGCTGGAGCATTTCAATAATGTGTCTAGTTAGCTTCTCTAAAGAATTAAACCACGAGGGTAATAAAAAGCTTGAGAGTTTTAATGGCTCTCCAGTTTGGGCTTACGTTCAGATTACAGACGGCTGTTCTCATGGTTGTTCTTGGTGTTATGGTGCTTTTTATCAGCATAACAATCAAATGAGTTTTAATGACTTTGATAAGCTAACAGATAAGCTTATTGACCTAGGTATTAAGCAAATAACTATTAGTGGTGGTGAGCCTATGGAGCATCCAAAATTTAAAGAGATAGTTGAGCTTGGTGCTGACAAAGGATTTGTTATTCACATAGCAACACATGGTGAGCATATTAACGAAAGTAATTACGATATTTTCATTAATAGCGTTGACCAAGTTCAGTTTAACTATCAAGGCTCAAAGCATCACGACAATGTTCATAAAGTAGAGAGCTACGATAAGCAGGTTGCTGGTATGAGAGCCTTACATGCTTTAGGCATAGATACGGTAGCACACACAACTATTGGTCGTTATAACTTAAATAACGTAGAAGAGATATTTAATGAAGCTGATGAAATTGGCGTTACGAGAATTAGAGTTACCGATGTTACTGGTCGAGGGCTTCCTTGGAAAAAGGTTGACACAATTGAAATATTTGATACTGCCAAGAAATACGCAGGTAATTTGGGTTATAACTACGTTCATTCATACGACCCTGATTACGCAGGCGATACTGGTGTTGGATGCGTTCAGCAGAGTGGTCTATTTCTTGATATTAAGCCTAATTCAGTTATTCAGTATTGTGGCGCAGTAGTTGGTGATCATGACATTATTGACCTAAAGAAAGACTACACGCCTAAAGAAGTGCTAGACGCTGTTAAGGCTTACAACAAGAAGCTTTCTTATTGTGGTTGTATGGCTAGAGAAGATGAAAACTCATTGCAGGTGGTAAACCTATGAAGATAGTTATTCTTGGTGGTGGTAGTGCTGGCTGGATGACAGCTAGTTATTTATCAGTACATAACCCTGACGTTGATATAACTGTTATTGAATCTGACAACATTCCAACAATAGGTGTTGGTGAAGCTACAACTCCATACTTAATGAAATTCTTTAAAGATATTGGTGTTGAGAATGAATCTGAGTGGATGCCACAATGTAATGCTACTTATAAGAATGGCGTTATGTATGAAGACTGGGATCATATTAATTCAAGACTTTGGCACTCGTTTGAGGTTGATGAAAACAAATACGAAACTTGGAATCTAATACGTGAAGACGAAGGTTTGAGCGTTCAAGATTACTGGACATCCACAATGCGTAATGGTCATATTGCTATGCGTGATAGTGGTAAGTGGCTGGCTAATAAAGATGGCAACATCCCTGACTGGCATCACTCAAAGTCTTTCAATGGCTGGCCACAACACTGGGCATATCATTTAGATAGCGCTTTGTTTGGTGAGTTCCTAAAGAAAAGAACCAAGACTGTTACTCGTGTTATTGCAGACATTGAAACTGTTAAGACTAATGAAGATGGTGTTGAGAAGCTTATAGATACAAAAGGCAATGAGTACACCGCTGACTTATTTATAGATTGCACAGGCTTTAAACGCTTATTGGTTGACAAGGTTAATACTGAATTTACATCTCTGAAGCCATACTTAACGCACGACAAAGCTTGCGTAATTAGATACCCATACACTGACATTGAAAATGAAATGAAGCCACGCACAAGAGCAAAGGCTTTGTCTAGTGGATGGTGCTGGCAGATACCTTTGTACGACAAGATAAGCAGTGGTTATGTTTACACCAGTGACTACTTGACAGAAGAAGAAGCTGAGTTTGAGATGCGTAACGATATTGGCTTTGATAAGACCAAAGGTTGTGAGTCATTTATTGTTGATATTAAGACTGGCTATTTCCCTGAGCCTTGGACAAAGAATGTTGTGCCAGTGGGTTTATCAGCAGGATTTATTGAACCTTTAGAATCAACACTATTGTTTGTTGTTCAGATGGCTGGAATAAGAATCAATCAAGTGCTTAAAGGTGAATTAACCAAGAAAAGTTACAATGAAAAATCAACAGCAAACCTATCCGACTTCTTAGATTTTATATCTGTTAGCTACTACATGAGTCATAGGCAGGACACTAAGTTTTGGAAGGACCGAAAAGAGCAGGCGTTTATTACTGAGCGCATGAAGGTTTGGCTAAACATGGCTGAAAAAAAGATGCAACCACCTGAAGAGCATATCCTTTTTGTGGATTCTAGCTGGATAAGCAAACTGGTTGGGTTTAATCATTTACCTAGTGGATCTATTTGGAAAGATTATGACGGTGACGCACTTAAACAGATTGATGAGATTAGAGAGTTTGATTACAACGCTTTAATCAGTCAAAAAGAATACTTAGATAAATTTATTTACAAGGATGCTTAATGGACTTAAACACTTTAATCAACGTAGTCGTTGGACTGCTCGCCATATTTGTTCCAGTCATCTTCTCAATGATGATGCGTATGTTTGCGCGTAACGATGGTTTGATCGCAGAGATAGTGGAAGATCAAAAAGAGATCACCAAGTCTATGAGTAATTGTCAGTCTTCGATGCCACGAGAATATGTGCTAAAGGCTGATTACAAGAGTGACATGGTGGAAGTTAAAAATATGTTAAGTGAAATTTATACGATTTTAAGGGAGCGTAAATGAAACAACCAAGAGATAAGAATGGACGCTTTGCTCGTAAGAATTTATGGGCATGGGTGAAGTGGGTTTGCGCAAAGCTAGGCAAATGCAAAAGTTAATACTTGTTTTGCTAACGATTGGCTTATCAGGCTGTAATAGTCTTGGCTTTAAACCGATTGTGCAGAATGTAGCAACCACTGGTGTTGCGTATGCGATTGGTGGTCCATTGCCCGCGATTGTAAACGCAACAGTTATGGTAGCAACAGAAGAGTTTATTGTTGAAGATACAAAGGTTGGTGACATTGAGACTGAAGAGCAGGCAGTCGCTTATGTTGCCGAATCTTTGTTTATGAATCTACTCTATGGCTTCATAGGTTACTTGCTAATAACATTAGTAGCTGTTCCGTTTATTCGTAAAGGTGGTTATAACAAGGCCAAGGATAAGTATAAGAGTAAGTAGTTATATAGCCTATGTTATGTAACTATTAATAATTCGAAAATTGATAGTTAGTTAATAGTTGGCTTACAGAGGTTTTAATGTTAAGTAATAAAAACAAGGAAGTTAAGTAATGGTAGACAAGATTAGTAAGTGCGTTGTGGTTTTTGCAATTGGTGTAACTTTATCGTTAGCCTCATTGGCTTTCTTTAATCAGTTCATGCAGATGCCACAACAGGCAATGACAATGGGAAGTATGTTGGTTATGGGTGCTGATAAGCCTTGTGACTGCAAATGTCCACAACCAAAACATTAAGGGGAATTAAGTGAAGACACTAGGTGAAGTTAGAAAGGAAATTTTGGTAAGACTGGGTTTTTCAGATACGCAAGGCCATGACAACAATAAGTCGTTGATTGATGGCATTATTGAGCATGCGCAGAACCAGTTATTTTTTCAATATGACTTCTTGTTGAATCGCAAGGTGGCTAATAAAGCTATTGTTGCAGGATCAACCTTGTATGATTTTCCAACTGATTGTGATTATCGTCAGATAGTGGATGTTGTTATTACTAATGACAGTGGTAAATATGTGCGCCTAACTAACGGTATTAACTATTTGGATGAGAATATTGACGAGCGCTCAATTCCAGTTAAGTACGATGTTCGTGATGGACAGGTGTTATTAAACCCAGTGCCTGATAAAGGCTACACCATTCGTTTTGAATACTACGAGAAGCCATCAAGACTAACACAGGATGCAGATCAATTATCACTGGATGATGAGATTGTATTTATCTTAGCTTTGATTGACATTAAGAATCACTACAAGATGGATAGCTCAACAGAGCAACAGCAGTTTAAAGCGCAACTTGATAAGAAGCGTGACGCATCATTAGGCCAAAAGAGGTTTTACAGAAAATGAAGACATTAACTGTAAACAAATGGTCAGTCGGTATTGATGTGCGCAAGCCAGCGTCAGTGTCTAGTGCCAATCGTTTGGTTGATTTAAAGAATGCTTACATTAACACTGGTAAGACGATCACTAAGCGTAAAGGCACAATCTCTTTAGGTGCTGTTCCTACTGATACGTTTGGTATGTACAGTGCCAATAATTCAGTGCAGATTTTTGGCTCGCAAGATCCAGCAACTATCACAGTGCCAGCTGGCGTTACCTTTAATCAAATCACCAATGGATCGCTGGTATTAACTGGTATTCATTCAGCGGTATTGTTTAATGGCTTTATCTTTGTATGTGCGGATTGGAGTGGTACAAGCAGGTATCACTACCTTGATGGTAATACTGATACGTTTGAGTCTAATTGCCCTCACTCAGAAGTGTTCGCAGTAGCTGGCTCAAAAGTGTATGCCAAAGATGGTGATATTGTAAGATTTTGTGAAGTAAACAATCCTAGAAACTGGAATAGTATTGATAATGCTGGTTTTATTGCCACAGGTAACTACACTGATACATCAACAGATGTGACAGCGTTAAGCCAGTATCGTAATGCTTTGATCGTCATGCACAATAACAGGTCATTAGAGTGGGCAGTTGATCCTGATCCAGCATTAACCTCTCACAGATCGACAGTGTTTGAAGGTTCAAATGAGCATAGATCACTGGCCAATGTAACAGGTGACTTGTATTTCTTGAGTGAATCAGGCTTTAGGTCTATCGCAGTGCAAAATAACGTTGAGTCGTTGGCCGATATGGATGTTGGCTCGCCAATTGATAAGCTGATTGTGCCATTGAATAAAGCTGGCGCTATTAGTATCTATAACCATAAAGATGGCCAATATTGGTGTGCGCTTGGCAACAAGGTTTGGATTTACTCTTTCTCTAAGACTGCGAAACTTTCAGCATGGTCTTACTATGAATACGCCTTCACAATTGATGACATGATTATGCACAATAATGAAGTGGCATTTAGAAGTGGTAATAACGTTTATTTAACCAGCGCCAGTGTATATACAGATGATGGCACTAACTACGAAACGGTGGTTGAATTTTCAGACCTAGACTTTAAAAACAATACAGCTTTAAAGCAAATCCATTCGTTTGATATTGCACAAGTGGGCAGTTGTACGGCCAAGTTTACAGTGGGTATTGAAAACACAACTACAACGCACGCGGTTTCTGTTGTAGGAGACTTTAGAGACAGGGGAATGGTTGCTTTGCCTTTAGTGGCAACACACATTCAGCCTAAGTTTGTTAATAGTGACGATCAGTTTTGGGAATTGAACCTTGTAAACATTACCTTTAACCCGATGGGAATTTTGTAAATGTTTGATATTAAGATGCTTTCTGATAATGAATGTATTGAGCGATGGAGTGACATTAGCTACTTCTTAGATGAGGCTTTATCGCATTCACGAGGCGAATGGACAACGAACGACATTTTAAAGAATGTGCTTAACAATCCAATTAACTTCCACGTTTGGGAAGTTATTAATGAAGCTGGCGATACAGTCGCAATAGCAAGCACAAGAATTATTAATTACAACCACTTTGATTCATTGCACATTATTGCCTTAACAGCAGTTGAGAATGATGAGTTTAATCAGTGGGAAGATTATGCAACTGAAGCTTTAGAAGCTCTAGTTGTTAGAGTGAAAAAAGCTGGACTTGAAAGAGTTGAGTTTACAGGTAGAAAAGGGTGGATGAGAAGGCTGAAACCTCTTGGATGGACAGAGCAATATATAACAATGGATTTATATCTAGGAGAATGAAATGAAATTTTTAATGAACGCACAAAACGTGCTTAATATGAATAACGGATCTTTACATACACCACTCGAATACCATAAAGGTGGCGATGGCGGTGCTGGCGAGGCTAGGGCGCGTGAAGACGCAAGACAGCTGAAGATTGATAATGGCATTAAAGCTGTTAATGCTCTTTTTGGCACTACTGATAAAAACAACCAATATGCAGATCATAGGCAGAATGTTTACGATCTAAACAAGACAGCGATTGATGATTCGTATGGTGACGCACAGCGCAACCTTACCTTCTCTTTGGCTAGAAATGGTCTAAGTAACTCGTCAATTGGTGCAGATAAGAAGTCAGACTTATTAACCAACTACAACGACAACATTCAAAAAGCTAACGATATGGCTGATAGTGGAATGAATAGCTTAAAGACTAACGATGAGCGCACACGTCAGAACTTGGTTAATTCAGTGCAAACTGGCTTGGATCAAACGCAGGCTGTATCGCAAGCATTGGGCAATATGCAACTTAACTATGACAAGGCTAATGAAACTAACGTGGCTAATAACTGGGATAGCATGTTTGATAACTGGAAAGCTTACAAGCGTAACGACCAATACTCAAATGCGATGGGTGAAACCGCAGATGGTCAGTTTGGACAGACTTACTTTACATAGGAGATAGATTATGGCGATTAACTTAGTATATTTAATTGCGTCAATGCTTGTTCAGGCAAAGGCTCAGGCCGATGCAGAAAAGGCAGGTAATAACGCAAGACGTGTTGCTGGTGAGCGTAAAGATGGTGAGCAGGATAGGATTGATGCGATTAGAAAGCAAGGACTTGAACAATACCTAGCGCCTCAAGAAGAGGATGCAATGGCTCAGATTATTGCTGACAAAGTTAATCCAGCTATTAAGTCTATTGATTCAACGACCAACTTCCAAGATGTAGATAGATTTGGGTCTCAGGGTAGCGTTAAGAACACAGCTTACGAGGATGCGCTAAATGGTGCGATTACCGAAGTGGCAGATAAAGCCAAGACTAAAGCTGGAATGCTGGCCAAAGTTAAAGCTCCGACTCACATGAGGCAAGATCAGTCTATGAGTACAGCAGATTCTATCCAAAGACAAGGCATTGTCGGCAAGAAGGCTAACGATTACTTCAACAACGTTTCTCAGTTGGAAATTCAGAATGCTTACAAGCCAAACCAAGGCATGATGCTATTGTCGCAAGCATTGGGTGCTTACGCAACAATGGGTGCTGATGGTGGTGCAACAGGTGGCGCTGTAAACCCAGCAACAGCAAGCTCAACTGGAGACATGTTTTCATTAGCTGGCAAACCAATGACAGTATCAAACGGTGTGCCAACAATTGAAGGCAATGCCCAATCTTTAATTGGCAAGCCAAACCCTTGGACAACCATGAACAATAGAAGTATTTTTAATAATTACACGCCTAATGCTGGCGCAATGTTTAAGTAAGGAGAATATTATGATGAATATTTTTAAAGACATGTTGTCGGGCAAGCGCCCAATGCCAAATATGAACTGGAATGAGGCTGGTGGCGCACAAGCGCCTGATGGTCTTAATAGTCAATTTAACTCAGCTTTTAGTGACGCTCTAACGAATCAAGAAGCCAAACAAGGTGATCGTGTGGCGCAAGCGCCAGTTGAACTGCCAAGACATTCAGGTAATTTAGATTTTGCACCTAATGCAATGAGCCAGTCATTAGACAACGTAAACACAAGTAAAGGTGCGAGACGCAATGTGGCTTCAGATGACTGGTTTCACATCAATTCACGACCAAATAATAAGACATTTTTCTAGGAGAAAGACATGGGTATTTTTAGCAACGGAAGAGGTGTTAGTGGTTTTGCTGGCATATTGAAGGCGATAAGTGATGACACTAATTTTCAGAACACACTGATTAAGGACAAAGCTTCAATTGATAACACACGAGCTAATACTGCGCTAAACAAGCAGTCGTTTGATTTTAACGATGTGAACAATCCTATTATGATTAAGGCGAAAGAGCTGGCTAATAAGATGAACCAGCAGACTTATGACCAAAATGCTTTAATGAATCCATTGAATGTTACTGGCAAGCAGTTATCTAATACTGGCTTGGGGTTTGATAATCAAGGTAAGCAAATTAAAAACAGAGACGACCAAGATAGATTTAATGCTGTTGAAACTGTAAGAAATTCATTTGCCAACAACCCTGACGCTTTAAACGACTTTAACGCTAAACGAGCGCTAGGTTCATCGTCATGGGGTCGTACCAACAATTCAGCTTCAGCGAAGCCACAAGTTATAAAAAATTACAATACTGAAGGCAAGATAACAGGAAGCTCTATTATAAATGCTGATGGTAGCGCTACACCTATTCTTACACCAAAGCCTTTTGAAGAGGTAATTGCAAATGCTGTAATGCAAAAAGCAAACGCAGAAGGCGCTAATAATGAGTTTGATACGGAGCTGAATAATGATGCCTTCTACGCCAAAACAGATGAGCTTTACAGATTGTTTCGCGACCAAGGAATGGGCGACCAGCAAGCTAGATCTATGGCGATAGAGCAGATGATGCCTCAAGTGAAAAAGGATGGCGACTGGTTCTCTACTGATGAATTAGTTTATAAGCCAAGTGATATGGGTGCGCCACAGCAACAACAGTATCCAGTAGTAACAACTGATGAAGAGTATTTAGCATTACCTGCTGGCACAACGTATATTGCTGGTGGACAAATAAGGGTGAAGAAATAATGGCATTATGGGATAACGACCCTATTGTTGGGGGAGACAACAACAAGCAAAACTTATGGGATAACGACCCTATCTTACAGTCGTCTGTTCCAGCACAACCTAATTATTTAATACCACCATTAGAGCAACCACAAGCTAGTTTTGTTGACAACCCTACTGAGTGGCTGGCTGGAGCATTTGAAGGCAGAGGCGATAATATTGCTCTAGGTGCTGAAAATGCTATGAAGGGTGTTGACTTAGCAGTTGCTGATTTTGCTCCTGAAAGCGCTTACTCGTTTGATGCGAAGCTTAATAACGCTGTTTCTGATCTGTTGCCTGATGGATGGCTAGATAAAAACCCAGCAACCAGTCAAGAGTTTATTGGTCAGACTATTGGTGACATTAAGGATAACAGCCAGCAGATGTCCGAGAACATACCTGACAATCTAACTGACTGGCAGAAGGGCTTGGGTAGCGCTATTGAAAGTGCGCCTATTACTCTAGCCAGTATTGGTGCGACTTTAATTAACCCAGCTTTAGGATTGGCTAGTTTTACTGGCTACGAGGGGTTTAATTCGTATGGTGACGCTAGAGCGGATGGCAAAGGAAAAGGTCAAGCTTTGGCTTATGGTACTGTCAACGGTTTAATTGAAGGTGTAACTGAACGCTGGGGTCTTGGTAGTTTGTTTAAAGTCTTTAATAAGACTGGCGCAAGTAAAGAATTTTTAAAATACGTTGTTAAAGAGTTTGCTGGTGAGCAAATGGCAACACTTGGTCAGTCATTGAATGGCTGGGCGCATGATATTGATAAAGAGCTTTCAAATCCTGATATATCTCTAGCAGATAAAGCGGAATTACAAGCCAATCGCCAAAAAATCACAGCTATTTCAACTTTGTTTATGACGAGTGCCACTGCTGGAGCTAAAGGCGCTAATGTGGCTTATGACGCAGTACAGCCAAAAGATAAGAAGCTCGGGATTGAAATGCAAAATAGCATTGATAATGCGCAACCAGTTCAGCAAGCGCTTAATCAAAACACTATTGATACACTTAACCCTAATCCTAACTTTATTGATTCAAAAGGTAAAGGCGATATTGTTGGCGACAATAGTAATATTGACAATGCTTTTGGTGATTTAACCGATTCAGCAACAAGAAATGACACAGTTAATCGTGTTGAAAACACTGATGACTTTGGTAATCCGTTAAACACTGACGACTTCGGCAATGAAGTGCCATACCATGAAGACGCTAATATTCGCTCACAGCAGATGGATCGTAACACTGGCATGAATAAGGTTGACTGGATCATGACAGACTCTTCTGACATGAATTATGACGCGTTCTATGACGAAGCAAACTCAATCTTAGAGCAAGAATTAGGTCTGAAAAAGAGTGGTTTCCTTACACCTAAAGAGCAGGCTGTTGCTAATGTGCAAAAGCTTCAAGATGGGCATAGTACGCTTAGTCCAAAGAAAGAGTTGGCTGGCAGAGCGCTTAATGGCTTATTAAAGACACTACAAAAAGAAAATGATACTACTGGTGTTCAGCAGGAAAATAACAATACCGACACCACCCCTACAGTTGAAACCACTACCCAGCAGGCTCAACAAGATATTACTCAAACTGAAGATATTAGAAGTAAAGGCGTTACAATTGAATCAATAGATAAAGTTGTGCCAGCTTCAGAATTGATGAAAATGACACAGCCACAGCTTAAAGATATTGCTGACGGTAAAAATGTTGGTTATGACTTAGGGCCTAAAGGTCAGCCGACTAAAGCTGAATTGATTGATCGTATTATTGAAGATCAGTCGCAGGCTATCAAAAAACCAATCGAGCCTGTTGCGCCAAAATATGAAGGCGCAAATGGAACACCAGTATTAACTTTTTTCAGAAGAAATGGTGTCTTCCCAAATACAGATGCTTATGATGCTTTTAAAGAGGCTGGCGTAACAGGTGTTAAATATCACGACAATCCAAGCTCAAACCCTAATGATGCTTACGACAATATTCCAGTAGGAGAGTTTATTGATGATATTGGCGCTCAAGACGATGGCCAAGGCTATGTTGACATGGGATGGATGATCGAAACAGCACTTGCTGAAAACCAAAAGATTCCAACCAAAACGCAAAATGATATAATCAAAGAACAAGACTATGAAAATGCGCAGTCAAACAATGACTTAGAGTGGCAGGAGTACAACGATAAAACCAAGCCACAACACGAAATAGAGGCTGAGTTTTCGGCAACACTGCCTGAATCTGAGTTTAATCCTGAAGAGGTTGAGAAATTTTTATTTGAATTAGAGGAAAACAATGACAATCAGAGAAGGGAAAATACAGCAGTTAAAGGAGTTGACAAAGAAGAAGCACCTAGAAAACAAGGAAGCGATAGCACAGGGCAAGAAGCCACCACACTTGGAAGTTCACAACCTGAGCAAGGTCAAAAATTTGGACAGTCTTTAAGACGAGAGCCTGAGCCTGAGCTAGAGCCAGTATCAGAAAAACAAGCTGTAACAGTTGATGGCAAAGAGATTGATATTGATGCTATTAACGATCCAGCACCTGAGCTTGCAATTGAATATGCCACTCAAGCAGGCAAACCATTCAAGACTAAAGCGATACTAGAGAAGCGTCTTAACAAAGACGGCCTAACTGCTAACTATGACATTGTAGAAAAAGACAGTGGGTTTGTTGGCGTTCGCAGATCAGAAGAAGTTAAGACTGATATCAATGGCGCTGGTGAGCAAACTAAAGGCAACTGGCGTGATCGTTATAACAATGTGACAGATCAAGAAGAGATTGATGGACAGATGTACTCGTCAGAGAAGGGCGATATTTTAAGAGCTATTGCTGATGTGTCTAAATCAGAGCAAGAGCTACAAGATATTGTTAATAAACTTGAATCGGACTTTGAGATAAGTGACGGTAAGGTGATGGAAGTTGCTTGGGCAGTAATGCAAAACCCGAGCGCAACTAAAGACTTAATCCAAAGAGCTAAAGATCTAAGAGACGAAGTTGAAGGTTTAAGCGAAGACGAAACGACAGCTGATAAGTACGGTCAAAGCGATAAGGAAAAACCTAAAGGTGCTGGCAGTGTTGGTATGCGACTTAAAGAAGGTGAAACAACAACCACGCAGACTGGCAGAGAGACAACGCCATTCCCTAAACTTGACACAAGCTCACACAGAAAAGCGCTCAATACGTCAGCTAGAGTTGACAAGTGGCTAATGGAGAATGCGGTTTCTGAAGCGAAGTCTAGGGGTGACAGGTTTAACCAAAGAATGTTTGAGGCTGACCTACCATTAACGAATAAAGCAGAGGATTTACCACAGGCAAGCAAGGATTCAGCAGAACAATATTTGTTTGGTGATGAGGTTGTTCCAGTGGTCAAAAGTCCACTTAGAGATATTAATGCTAAAGATGAACAGCAGGACGAAGATCCTACTAACGAGTTTGATGGCAAGATTAATTTCTCGGTTAAGACTGAAGAGAAAGACCTTTATGTAACGCACAATCTAACAGAAGATAATCTGATCCATGCTGATAAGATGGGCGGATTGGCAGTGCCTTCATTGGCAGTAACTAAAGCGAGTACAGGGTTTGATAGTTTTGGTGATGTTTCTTTGATTGGCCATAGTGATATGGTTGATTCAACTAAAGATAGTAAAGCTAAAACGTTTAACGCAGATGTTTATTCACCTAGATACCCAAGTGTTTCGTATGATGTAGATCTTGATTCTTTTAATAATGAGGTTTTAGATCTTAGTAAGGTCGTAAGAGATAAGTATGACTCTAGGGGGCTTGATGTAAACGAGATTGAGGATAGGGGTGTTACGGCATTCTCTAACTCGCGCACTGGGCCTTTGATGTTTTTAGAGGAAACTGGCAGGGGTTTTAAGCCTTTAATGAGCAAGGTTGATTTGGCTAAAGAGTTTTATGCTTTTGTTGGGCAAGATTTACACGCGTTAAAAAATAGTGATAAGTTTGAAAAAGCAACACTGAAATATATTAATAGAAAAAATAAAGAGATTGGGGGCGGGCTTCCAGCCACAGGCGAAAGGTTTGACAATATAGTTAACGCTCAAGCCAATAGCGCCAGTTACTATAAGTCGGTTGATCCTTATGTTGACGCTGGAAAGAATGAGTCCAAGGCTAGAAGTATAGTCATGAAGTCTAAAAAGATAAAAGACGAGTATCAAAAATGGTCAGAGGATATGATGTCTTCTATCGTGGGCAGAGAAAAGGTTTTTAATGGCTGGACAAATCTTGGTAATAAAAAATGGGTTGACCATAATCTAGATAGCGTTGTTAGGCTGATGAAAAAAGAGCTTCAGAATGGTGAAAACTTTACTATGGGTGTTGGTAGTCTTAGGTCAACAGTTGCAAAGCAGTTTAGGTCAGTAGCTCAAATTAAAAAGCACAGAGATAGTATTGTTTCAACAGAAAACATTGGCGAGCTAAAAGAAGAAATTAGCAATGAATATTATGATTTAGTTGTTGCTCTTGATGAGTATTCAGCTTATAAAGATAGTAACGAGTTTATCCAGCGTGACAATACTGCTGGATATTTAACTGAATATGCTACAAGCGGACAATGGTATGGCATTGAAAATATCCCTAATTCTCTACAAAAAGAGATTGATAGTTTTTTAGAAAAGCTAAAGAACGCACCAACTGAATACTTTGAGTCTAAGATTCAGAGAGCGGTTGGCCTAGATGAATTTGTTTACGCAGTCATGCCTAAAGACACCAGTAAGCGCGCTAAAGACATAGCTCGCAAGAATGGTTTGACAGTGCGTCTGTATGATCGTAACATTGAAGGCGATAAAAAACGCGTCATATCAGGACTTAAAAAAGTCTTATTTTCAATTAAAAAAGATAAAGACAAGGTTGATGCGCGAGACAAGGGAATTTTTGATGACGGTAATGACAAAGATATTAAGATACTTAAAAAGGCTTTGGTCAAAGCCTACGGCATACCC
>Ga0233436_1002246_pt1 | contig 14169 bp, 18 predicted proteins | sample SI_122_August201_2_FD_182723 | JGI IMG/M metagenome (GOLD analysis project Ga0233436, IMG submission 182723) | Seawater microbial communities from Saanich Inlet, British Columbia, Canada - SI_122_August2016_150_MG | ecosystem: Environmental > Aquatic > Marine > Inlet | place: Canada: British... | reverse complement strand
CCAAGGCATCCACTTCTTTGCGGTCTTGAGAGCGGCCATGCTATGCAGCCTCTTCTACTTCTTCAGTCAATGCGTCCATAATCTTGATCTGCTTATTCAGTTCCGAACTCCAGAAAGCCTTGCCACCTTCAAGTTGTGAGAGGTTGAACTTAGATCGTTCAATCTTGTTATTCAGATCTGATACATGGTTCACGCACTGCACTACCTCTGGGGATAGCTCTTCTATGTTGTACTCAATATCATTGATAGTGATAGTCTTAGGGTTGTTTTCATGTTTTCCCATTTTGCTATTTCCTTTTGTGGTTAAAAATTAGTTACTCAACAGACCAAGGCATACCACTTGCCTTAGTGGGGGTTAGATCTTCATCAATCTTAGCCTGTAGACTTGCTTCAATAGCTGGTATATCAAGCTCTGCCTCTACCCATCCAGCCACCTGTGTCTCTGTCAGATCATCAAAAGGTGTATAACCTTCTGCTTCTGAGTCAGGGGTGAAGTTGATGGTTCCATTGTTACGCTTAGAGATACCGTCTTGCTCTAGGGCTATGGAGTAGTGAACGATAGTCACACCATTGTCGGGTAGGTTGCGTTCGAGGTTGTTGATTAAGATTGTCATGCTGCTTGCTCTTGTTGGAATGCTTGATATGCTGCTATTACTTCTGGTGTGTGTACCGCATTGCAGATAGCTTGCACCTTTGGATCTTCGTTGCTGTAGTCGTCTCCGGCAGAGATAACGTGGCGGCTGAATGAGCGTGATAGTTCTGTACCATCCTCATCAATCACTGTTGCTGTGCGTACTTGTACTGCTGCGTAGTCTCCGACCACCTCAACCTTGTCTACTTTTACTATCTTGTTTAATGCCATTTTGATTTCCTTTTGGTCTGTCCTGATAATCCAATCAGGGTAATTAAGAATTAATCGGTTTGGTATGTAAGGGAGAAATAGAATCTTTCGTCCCCGCTGAAAGCTGTCCCATCAATAGCAGGCCAGTTTGCAGTATTATCTTCTGATGTCGATAGGTAAGCAGAACTGGCACCGCCATTCACCGTTATAGCAATATTAAATGCAGCGGCTGGTATATCTAACCCCCTAAAAGTGACCGCTGATGCCGTCCTTCCATTTGGGGTTGCCGCTGCTGCAAAAGGTAGCGAGAACCCTACTCCTCCAACTGGAGAGCTGACAGACGACACCTCCACTCGACCGCTGACAAACACGAGGTTCCCGATCTTGACGTATTTAAGTGTGTCATATGATGTGTTAAGGGTAATACTTCCTGAAGTAGCTGGGGTCAAGGCTAGGGCATGAGTACCCTCCTCATAGTCATCTAAGACCTCAGAAGTCATACCTGCTGCGTTACCATCTGCTGAGAAGTCAATACCTTTGCCAGATGTTCCTATTACTAGGTTGCCAGTGTTTACATTTACGTCTGCATTATTTTCAATAGTCAAGCCAGTAGTCCAACTAATAGCTGAGTCTGCTGTGCCTGATGGTGCTACTTTGAATATGTGTTGACCATCACCTTCTATGTGTATAGAAGCCTCATCGGTTCTGATATAATGCCAATCCGTTGTGTATTTTGCATTGTGTCCAAGAACTAACGCTCTGCCTGAGGTTGTGGGGGTTTCTGAAAACAGAGTGCCATAACTGCCAATTTGCATAGCTGAGTATGCCGACCCCCAATCACTCTCAGGAACAACTCCAATACCCACATTCTCACTAGCATCAATAGTAATAGCTGTACTCGTAGCGTTATCATCAATACCTGTTGAGGTGAAGCCATCACAAGCAAGAGTTCCATTTACATCTAACTTAGCAGCTGGACTAGTAGTACCAATACCTACGTTGCCTGCTGAGTCGAGAATTACCACATTCGCTGACGAGTTGCCTATATAGAACTTCCCAGATGACGCAGAGTTTAGTTCCCAGCGTTCTCCTACAGTATTCTCTAGCAATAAGCGTAAATTAGTCTCACTTCCTTTGATGCCCAGTTTAGTTGCGTATGATGTCAAATCAGTGGAACCAATACCCAAACTCTCAGCACTAGCATCCCAGAAGAGCTTAGCAGTGGTGCCTGTGTCTTCGTAGAATGAGATGTCGCCATTAGAAGCAAGCTTTAATACCGTATCCAAACTAACATTAGTACCACCTACTTCACTTGTAGTACCAAAAAAAGTAATATCTCCAGAGTTAGCGCTAAAGTCCACATAAGGCGCGTATCCAGTATTAATATGCTTCCAGAATCCAGAAGCGTCAACATGGATGTTCACTCCCATTCGAAGATAGTTAAAAGCGGTATCCGTATCTCCCCAAATAGAACCGTAACCAACTTGTAATGAGGCACTATCGGTCGCGTACCATGCTTGTAAGGTATCCCCTATGGCTATGGCGTTGTCAGTTGCTTCACCGTAGATTACTGAACCGAGTAAATTAAGCTCAGTAGCAGTGGCAGTAACTAAAGTGCCTCCAATATCGAGACTAGTTGCAGTCATTGTGCCTGTTACGTCTACGTTACCTCCAAACGTAGCACTAACTGACGCACCATCATCATAGAACCCTACTGCCTCTCTTGCGCCGTTACCTGTCTTTAATCGCAGATCGTCAACAGCAGTGATAATAAGATCAGTTGTTGCGGAAGCTGTGAGCGTACCTGCTCCACTGATAGTGAAGTCTGTTGCTGTGGCTGTGCCTGTTACGTCTAAGTTGCCATTAGGTATTGCAACATTACCGTCAGCGTCCATACTGAGATAATCAGTCCAAGTAATTCTACGTAATGCTGCAGTACCTGTCCCCGCGCCCACACCTGTCGCTAAGAAATAAGTGCCTACATTACTATCAGGTGCCCCGATAAGAGTAAAGTCAGTAGTACCCGTGGTTAAGATTCTATACCATTTAAATAAACTAAATGAACCTGCTGTTACAGGAGTTAGATCTGGAGCTGGTGCTCCACTGAAGGTGTGCGTAGCACCGTTAGTTTCATACTTACTAGCACCGATGCTGTCAGTTATATAATTGTGAGACGCAACGGTCCCAGGAATAGCATTACTTGTAAGGTGCATTGAACCTACAGACACTTTACCAAGCACTGTGTCATCAATCTGGTAACCTTTAAGGGATAAGATTTCGGAGACGTCCTCACCGAGATTTATCTTTGCAGCCTGCAGGTTTCCTCGTATGAGCCCACCTATATTTAATTGAAAATCTCCGTCTGCCTCCGAAGCAGATACAGTGTCACCAATTATTATATTACTGCTACCGCTAGTGACATTACCTCCGGCTGCTGCACCCATGAAAGTATTATTATCACCTGTTGTAACAGCTGCTCCCGCACCGCTACCTAACGCTGTATTCCTTGTACCACTTGTCGACGCCGCAAGTGCACTATGACCCAATGCTGTATTTAAACCACCAGTGGTATGAAATTGTAAAGCATCATAACCAATGGCAACATTTTCAGTTACGCCAGACACCTCAGTAGCACTAAGTGCGTTATAACCAAACACCGTGTTACCAGCACTAGTAATACCTTTACCTGCCTGATAACCCACGAGGGAATTACCTACAGCAGTCGTGATAGCCATACCCGCCTGATAACCAATACCTATAGTGCCTGCTGAAGCATCGGCAGCGAGCGCCTGGGTGCCAATAGCTATACCGAGACTACCTCCATCTGCTGTACCTGCACTATCACCAATAGCTACTCTGTCATCACCGTTGCCTCCAGAACTATTACCAACAGCAACAGATCTGGACCCGCTACCAGACCCTGCATTAGCTCCCACGGTTATATTCCGGTCTCCAGTTGTCCTGTTAGCATCAGCACCATCACCGATTGCAGTATTTCGCTGACCTGTAGTGTTTTGACCTAGAGCATTAATGCCTACCGCTGTGTTCAAAGTCCCTGAGGTATTAGCGTCTAAAGCATAAGTACCTATCGCAGTCAAAGCAGCAGTAGAAGCCTTACCTGCCTCATAACCTACAGCCACAGCATTATCAGTGTCTAAAATAGATCCTGCTTGTCTACCAAGTAAAGTATTGTTTGAGCCTGAAGTTAAGTTATTTCCAGCTGCTGTTCCTATAGCTACATTATAAGAACCAGAAGTAATAGAACTAAGAGCTGTATTTCCTAACCCTATGTTTCCGGTACCTCCATCAGTAGTACCTTCACTTATATCATTAAGTGTAAGTGCAAGAGCTGTAACTAGAGTATCCGCATCTACTGTATTAAGCAGCCCTCTGCCATAAGCAGTGCTGGGAGTAATAGCATAAGCGTCTTCAGTAGTTGCGTAAATCATACTGCCAGATATGCCTACCAAGCTAGATAAGCTCCGTAAGCCTGCATCAGCCAATACGCTAGAGGCAATACTTTGAGCAGGAAAGGTTTGATTAGCTGTCCAAGTTTGTGCCACACTTGTTCTAGCAGTAACGTTTAAAAATGCAGCTGTTACATCTTGGAATATTACGTCGCCAGCGGACCAAGCTTGATCAGTTGTACCTTCTTGCGCTTTAGATACTCCTGTAAGAGTCCAGTATGTAGTATTATCAGTTCTGCCTGTATAAGCTATTACTTCAATATTATTTGGATTAGCTATGTTATCTATTAAAGTAATAACACCATCAGTTGGTGGATCTTGGTGAGGTGCTACAGCTTTAATTACTTGGACCGTTGAAGCTCCTATAGCTACACTAGCATTTAACGTACACTTTACATTATTTACAAGGCTCATCTATTTGCTACCTTCAGTTTAAAGTCAACTTCTTTAATCCTACCTGCATTTGTAGTCATTAAAGCCGTAATTTGATACTCAGTACCATCAGTGCCACCAGATAGCCAAACTTTAGGTACACTAGTGGTACTACCCGTAACACCTACAGTTAGACCTGAAGGTGCTGCAGATGCAGTAGTAGAGATGATAGAATCACCTGTAGCTAACCATGCAGTTAAGTCTATGCTATAATCTAGGTTTTCTGCTTCTTGTTGTGTATATCTATTCATCTAAGTTTCCGTAGATATTACAATAGTCCTGTCTACTGCATTTAAGCTAATCACACGTACTGAAGGGTTGAAAATATTAATCAACCCTCTTGGTACTGTAAAATAACCATAACCATTCATTGTAGCAGATGCTCTGTTATAGTTAAAAGCTTTCGCCTCCATAAAACCTGAGCATGTTATTTCTGCTGAGCCAAATATTACTCTTAGAACCCCTTCAGAATTTATTGGTATAGCATTTAAGGGTGAAGAATTCATTAGTCAATTTTTACTGTAACCTCACCTGCAGCAAAGCTAAGCACATCGTCAGTTTGTACTGACTTAGCTGTATCTAATACAGTATAGTATAATAGATTACCACTAGTTAGTGCATCAAATATACCTACGTGCGTAACAGTAATGTCCGAGCCCACTAAAATAGGATAATTAACTTCTAGCGTAGTACTTACAGTCTTAGCATCTGTAGCTACGTCATCTGTGATTGTGCCAAATGTACCTGCTTGTCTAGCATAACCTACGTAACTACACTCAGTGCCAGAATTGTCTTCATCTGGGTTAGAGGTATAAATAGCTATATATGGAGTAGCTACGTTATATGCAGCAGCACCTTTAAGCGTGATCTCTAGGAACTTAGCTTCTAGAAAGTCAGAAACATCACTCATTATTCAAATCCTCGGTAAACTGTTGCCAGAGTAGAAGTGTTATTAAAGTTAAGTCCACTCAGTCTAGCGGCTTTCCTAAACTCTAGATTGTATAAACTTAGCTCATCTGCACCCATAGCCCTATTTTGAGTGTCTTGATCGTCTCTAAAACACATACCTACGATATAATGCTTGATCGCTTTATCAAAGAACTTAGGCACAACTAAACTATCTGTCAGTTTAGTTACTTCTACAGGTATAGCTATATAGTATAATTTGTAGCTAGTATAGGTGGGATCAGTCGGTATAGGGTATAATATGAACTTATCAGGGTCTGTTTTATCAAACAGTACCATGTCTACTGATTCACTAGTATCTGCTTCCCATTCAATCTCTTTTTCGTCTAGATACTCAAAGGTCTTTACTGGTACTCTAGTACTATTGATTGATAACCTTGTAACTATAGCACAATCACTAGGTGTAGTGTACTCAGCTGTACCTGAGACAACAGTCCCAGTGTATGTTTTCTTTACTAACTCTGCATCAATAGCAATTAATTCTTGGGCTTCGCTAATTAACCTTATTAAACGGTCGTCATCCCAGCGATCACCTTGTAGATCTGACAAGGTATCTCTGGCTCTTACTATAATATTTTCTATTCTAGAAGACATAATATAAGTTAATTAGAGAAACCCTCCAGCCGGTTAAAGCTGGAGGATAACTGTTTAGCTTGCGCTATACTCGGCGTATTCACCATTACCGCGAGTGTACTCAATGTACTCTACCATAATGTGGAATTTACCTGCAGTTGGTGCTGCATCTGGCTTGATAGTTACTGTTTTACCAGTACCTGTAGCCAAACGTGTAGCCAATGCACCGCCTTTAATTGCAACATCATCAAGATCAAGGTTTGACCCAAGTTCTGTACCACCAGCATAGCCCAAATCAGCAGTCAGGGTAGCCTGACCTGCAGTTTCTGGGAATACTGTAGCACCGATGATGACACAATCAGCGGGAAGTTTGAACAACTCATAGTTGTCAGTTCCTGGGATATCAGAATACAACACTGTTGCAGCTGCGACACTGACGTTCTTCTTCTCGGCAAATTTGCCGTTACGGGTTAGATTTACTGTTGCCATGATTTACTCCTTATTGTACTTCAAGATCAACAGCAACTACACCGTAGTCGATACCAGCAACCTTAGCAGACTCATAGTCGTCACCAAGCTCAAGAGTCATATTAGTCTTCCGAGTATCCATCCAGAATTCTACTGCTGACTCAGACTTGATTCCAAAGTCTTGCGACGCTTGGAACTTATAGTCTGGCTGTTTGCCCATACCAATCTGCAATGCACCAGCACCAACGATAACACCACGAGAGTGTAGGTTAGCATGAGAGTAGTCAAAACCAGTTTGACCAGTCCAAGTTGCTGTTGCGGGGTCAGAACCTGCATACTGACGTAGGCCTGCGATCTCAATCTCAGAGTCGTCCAGATCCCAACCAGTAGTTGTACCTGCAGTTGCTCCAAAGAACTGATCTGCTTCTACAATCAGCATACGACCAAGTTGACCAATAACACCACTGATGTTACGGTTCTTGTTACCGCGGAAGTCACCAGAACGCACAATTGTCTGATAGCCTGCAGTATCCTGTCGTAGGATATTAGCCATCGCAGAGTCGACAATGAACAACCAGAGAGGTTTGCCATCTTGTGTACGGTATGATTCTAATGGACGACGTACAGCACCAGTTGTATAACCATTAGAAGTCTTGAGAATTTTCTCAATGTCTAACAGATTATCAAAAGTGAATGTAGTTCCAAGATCAATGGTATGTGAAGGAGTCTGACCAATGTTACCTTGTGCAGCATCAAACAGTGCCTGATCTTTGAAGCGAACAAAGAGATCGCCCAACTTAGATCGTGAATCAGAGTGCTGGCTGATATTAAGATCACCAATATCTACAGCATCAAACTCATCACCATTGTCTACTACAAGACGATAACGGTCTACAGTTAGCTTATCAGAGAACTTACGTTTCTGCTCGCCTTTACCGTAGGCAGTATCTTTGCCTTTGATTGCTTTACCTGAAATATTACCATCAAAGTCAAAAACAACAGTATGACCTGCGCCAGCAGTACCATTATTTGCCTGGAATACAACACTGTCCTTAGAAGAACCGGTCATTGGAGTCCAGAAAGACTTTGAGGCTGCTTGAATCAGACCTTCACGCATCCACTTTTTGCGCTTAAGATCTGAAGTTAGTGCGACTGCGCCCATTATTCAATCCTCAAATTAATAAATTTCATCGTTGTAAGATAACGTAGCATCTTCAGCAATTGCTGATTCGGCTGGGTTAACTCCACCGCCCACTGAACCAAGATTTGTCGGTCCATCTAGTTCTTCTTGTCCAACCTTAGGTGCTGCATTTAAGAAGTTAGAAGCTTCAGCTAAAAACTCTTCAAATGTAGCTTCTCCGTTAGCAAGCTTACTAGTAATCCTCGGAGGAAGGTCATTAGCAATCACATCATCTGTAAGCGTAGCACCTGGATGCTCTTCATTATATGCGTCTAACAACTGTTCTCTACGTTTTAACTCTGCAGACGAGTTCGATTCTTGTGAAATCGTATTAAGCGTGTCATGAGTCTTCTTTTTAGCTTCAGTTTCTAGATCATTTACTTTTTGTCTCCATGCTTCAGGATCAGAAAACTTGAGATCGTCAAGTTGCTCTTGTTCTTCAGCACTAAGACTTAGTTCAACTTTGCTAGTCACTAAACCTTTAAGCTTCTCATTCTCCACTTCTAAAGCTTTAACACGTTGCTGCTCTTTTGCAAAAGCACTTTGCGTACCTCTACGCCGCATCTCAGCTCTTGCAGCAACTTGAACTTCTTCTGGAGTATCTTCAGGAAATTGAATCTTTCCTTCATCATCCGTCTTTAGTTCTGAAACAACAGTATTAACTTTTGATTCGAAAGATACTGTCTCTTCTGTCTGCTGTGCATCCTGGTCTGGATCTTGAGCAGCAGCACCTTCTGGTATGCTCATATACTTCTCCTTGCTAGGGGAACTTCTATATAAGAAATTTCCTAATTAAACCTACATATATTATATAAGAGAAAAAGCTAAAAGTAAACAAAAATTTCTTATATAATGAGTTTATTTTTAACCTGGTTCATTATATAATAACTATTATTAACTAATAATATCTAGGAGTATTAATGAGCGATAATATAATATGTTCTTTTTCTGTACCAAAGAATCCTAAAGAAGAAGAGCTAGTAAAAAGGGTCAAGGAATACGCTAAATTAGAACGTAGATCTTTTAGCTTCATAGTATTAGAGGCATTAAAAGAGTACATGGAGGAACCTCATGACAGATAAGCTAACAGAAGAAGCCACTAGAACTAAAGTATTAACTATGGTGGAAGAGGGGGTTGAAGCTAAAGAGATTGCTAAAACCCTAGATATAGGCTACCCTAAAGTTCTCCGTTGGCGTAGAGAGTACAGCGAAGCTAAAGAAGAAGGAGCAGTAGCTAGTATACTGGATGTTGATAGAACTGTAGTAGCTGAAATAGTTGAGACAGTTAAAAGTAATAAACTCAATGTTATAGACGCTGAGCTAAATGACCTTGCTGACCAAACTGTTGAACGCATCGACGGGTTACGTCTGCTAGATGAAGACATGCAGCAAGCTGGTCGTAGATTAGCTCAACGTATCGCGAGTGCAGCTAATAGTGCTGATTTAGAGGCTAGAGACGTGTTAAATTTAGCAGACGCCTTAGCTAAATTACAAATAGCATTCTTTTCTAAAGGAGCCAGTGTTAATGTGCTTAACCAAACTAATAATATGTCTGATAATTCTCTTAGCACTTTCGCTGGACTCATGAAGGATCGCACATGAACAATAAACTAAGTGTGTCTAATGAACGACTACTTGAGCTATACCCGGGTATCCAAGAGTACGAGCGGATCTTTAGCATAGCACCTACGTCTGATGCTGACTTCATCGAGAACTACCTCACTTCTAAACTGTGGAGGCTGAATAACCTCTATACTATCGTAGACAAGGATGGTCAACGCATACGATTTGTCATGAACCCTAGTCAACACCGTGTATATGCTGCATCGCTAGAACATCCTCGCATCATTATCCTCAAGTCCAGGCAGCAGGGCATATCTACATTGTGGCTAGTATCTTTCTTCGACGACGCTATATTCAATACAGACATCAACGTGGGTCTCATGGCGCAGGGGACTGATGAAGCTACTACACTCCTGACACGTGTTAAATTAGCGTGGGATGCTTTCCCAAGCGAAGTGCGTGACTTCTTAGCTCTACGACTATTACAGGATAATACTAAAGAATTCGGTATGTCTAATGGGTCTAAAATATTTGTACGTACCTCATTCAGGTCTACAACGTTACAGCGACTGCACATATCAGAGTTCGGTAAAATCGCCAACAAGAATCCTGAGCGAGCTAAAGAAACTAAGACGGGAACTCTCCAAGCTATCTCTGCTGGTAATACAGTAGTCATCGAGTCTACTGCAGAGGGTAACAATGAGTTCAAGAATATGTGGGATATAGCTAGTGACTTCCAAGGTGCCAGAGCCCCCAAAGACTTCATGCCTGTGTTCTTATCCTGGGTGTATGATGCAGACTGTACTACGGATATCCCACAGGTTATTACCCCTAAGCAAGCAACCTACTTCTCATCTATCGAAGCTGAGCTAGACACTGAACTAACAGATAACCAGCAGTGGTTCTGGGTCAGTCAGTACCGCGAGCTCGGTGACAGTATTTACCAAGAGTACCCATCAACACCCACAGAAGCTTTTCAGGCTAGTCGTGATGGTGCTTACTACGCTACTAACTACCGTAACTATGTACTCAAGTACAAACGTGAAGTGCCTGACCTATATGATGAGAACCTTGCTGTGGAAGTAGCTATGGACCTAGGTATGAATGACGACTTTGTGCTAGTGTTCTTCCAACGTTATAATGATGAGTACCGTATCATTGATGAATACACTAACTCTGGTGAAGGTCTTGAGCATTATGTTAATCATATGAGTGGCAAGAGCTATCGTTATGGTAATATATACCTTCCGCATGACGTTAGAGTCAAGGAACTAAACACAGGTCAACGCCGTATAGACAGACTGCATGAACTAGGTGTACGTAGAACTAAAGTACTACCCCGCATACCAGTTAATGATGGCATTGAAGCTGTGCGTAAGATAATACCTAAGCTATGGATAGACGTTCGATGTGAGTACCTAATCGGCTGCTTTAAGAACTATAGTAAAGAGTGGGACGATCGGGTCGGTGTGTGGAAGAATAAACCATGGCATGATGAGTGGAGTCATGGTGCTGATGGCATACGTTATATGGCTGTAGGTAGTAATTCTACTAGTGACTATAAAAGGCAAGTCAAGCGAATAAAGCAGCGCACTGTGGTAGGTGGCATAGCAATGGGATAAGTTAATAGCTGTCAATACACATTGAACAGTAGTTAATAACTGTCAATACACCTTAAACAGTAGTTAATAACTGTCAATAATGCTAATGAAATAGTAAACAAAAGAATAGTAGTTAATAACTGTCAATAATGCTAATAAAATAGTAAACAAAAGAATAGTAGTTAATAACTGTCAATAATGCTAATAAAATGGTAAACAAAAGAACTCAATGTACCATACCGTATATGCCCCGGGCTGTACTGGCCCTATGGGGCGTGCTAATAAGCATATAAATAGGATCAGCTAATAAGCATATAAATAGGATCAGCTAATAAGCATATAAATAGGATCAGCTAATAAGCATATAAATAGGATCAGCTAATAAGCATATAAATAGGATCAGCTAATAAGCATATAAATAGGATCAGCTAATAAGCATATAAATTGAGTCTTACTTTGCTATGATAAGCAATGTCAATACGTGTATCAACCAAGTCATGGTAAGGTTGAACTAATGAGAGATAGGCAATCCGAATTGTACATCTGACCTAAACTATGGTATTCGCATGCGCACGCGCACACATATAAGAGTGACAACACAAAGGTAGAATCAATACGGATATAGAATACTTGAATTGTACTTTTATTGCTCAATGACCTATTATTTATTCATCTGCTGCAATAACTGCACAGACATTATCAAGAGGATTTTACTATGTCAATAAAGAAACAATATGCAGAAATCATTGCTTTCCTGGAAGAGAATAAAAACAAGAAGATCAGCACTATTCTTGAAGAAGCTAAAGCTATGTGTGAATCAAAGAAAGCTACTAAGAACTTCAGAATTAACGTTTATGGTGAAGTGACTGAAATATACTGTTACTATCATAAACAATGGGAAGTCTTGGCTGATGTTGAATATGGAACTAAGAAGCACTCTGCGAGCGGATATAACAGCATGTGTAAAGCTGGTGTGAATCAATGGTCTAAGCAACAAAGAGAAGCTAAGAAAGCTCGTGAGGAGCTCTTGTTAGCTGTAGCTAAACATGAAGTGGCACCTGAAGACATTGAAACTAAAATGGCGGGGATTGAAGCTACTCGTGTTGCGATAGTTGATGAGACTGCTTAGCAGCTAATAGATTCATCCGATTCTAATCTAAACTAAGAATCGGATGAATCCAAAAAGTCCAATATTTTTTTAACCTCTGAATGTTATTAATAATCTTATTTATAGTGTTATCTCTTAAAACAGTATATATATAAAATAGCCCCATTTTTATTACCTTACTCATGTAGAGAAGTTGGACTCCGGTTTTTCCCGATTGTCTTGGTTTTCAATGAGTTGAAATAATCGGGCGTGAACTATTTGAGAAAGGCGAAAATAGATCCAATTAATCCAATTATATGTGTATTTTTCTCATTTTTCGCCTCTTCCACCAGATTATTTCTACTTATTTCAGATCTAAAAATCCTATTTCCGCTGCCTGATTATTTAATATATAATAAGATTTTATCATCAAAACATAGGAGATGTAATGAGAGTTGACAACCCTTTAAAGCATATCTATAAGAAAAGCGATAGTTCAGGCTTTACTGTAGAGTTTACGCAAGGAGGTACGAAGCTATATCTAGGCATATATAAGAGGTTAGACATAGCTAAAGAGGTTAGAGATCATTATCTAGCTACAGGAGAGCGCTTAATCCTTAGCTACGATGGTACTCTTAGGAAGCCAACAGAAATAGAAAAGCGTGAGTTTGAATACAAGTCTAAGAATAAGATAAGTGCTAATACTATAGACTTGATTTATAAAAAGGCTAATACCCTGACTTTAGCTCAACTTAAAGAGTTAACTAACAGGTTTATTAGACTATACAATCAACGAAATGAGACAGACGATAATGAAAAAAGCTAAAGTAAAAGTAACCTTCAAAGTACCCTCATGGGCTCGTTATATAGCTCAAGACCAAGATGGTGAGTGGTATGCGTATGAGTATAAGCCAAGGATCTTTACTACGCCTGAAACACATACTGAACGTTATCCAAGTCATTGGATGCAAGAGGAAGGACAGAACCTAAAAATAGGTATTACAACACCAACAAAGAATTCTTGGGAAAAGAGTAGGAGCAAAGTTAAATGAATGGACTAGAAGAAAAAGAAGAGCGCTTAGCTAAAGAAGTTATAGCAGTTAGGCATGCACGTAAAGTGTTTAATTCAATAGAAGCAGTAGCTATTAGGAATCAGTTATACATTGATTTTCTAGATGCAATAGATCATCTAAACCTTTCTCGCTACACTCTAGACAGTCTGCATAAATTTGGCTACTCCATTATTTATTCTGACCGTACAAACAAATGCACCTTTAACCTTATAACAGCATACATGACAGAAAAGCGCACTTATGCTGAGATAGGTGACTTAGTTAATTCGATGGGCTATGGCACTGATCTAGCTTGGCACTATATTAAGAGCAAAGAGATTGATGGTGTTATATTTAACTTAACTAAAGTCTTTCGTACTGAGATGCCCGAAGACGACATTAAACTATTAGTTCAAATAGGTAAAATTAAAGAAGAGCTTATACCTTCACGAGTTGACACTGTTATGCTATGTGACAGCTCTCAATCCATTTTGTGAAGAGTAAAAGTTTATGGCGGTGCAGCGTGGAAGACCACGTTCATGACAGCAGTAACTCAGCGGATCGGTCGCTCGGAAGCGAGAGGGTAAGAAGGTGCAACCTTCCTGTTATGTCACTGAGTAAAGCAGGAGTAGCGCCCTGCCACCGCCACCTTATTTAAAAGGACATGAGAAATGGTTACGATACAGCTATTAGAAGATGATGACATTTTAGAGCCTACCGACTTTTACAGATTCACTAGAATTTGGTATATGGGGCAGTCAGACACTGTAGAAACTACCTCTATGTATGGGGGTGGCGTTATGAATTTCTTTTTATGGATGAGATTAAATAGAGAGTATGGCTCGAAGGGTTGGTATGGGAAGACTGTACGTGAGGTGAGAGGTTTTAACAAAAGCACTCCGCATCAACCTGGAGCTACTTTTGAGTTTGCAAGAGGTC
>Ga0233436_1002237_pt1 | contig 14229 bp, 11 predicted proteins | sample SI_122_August201_2_FD_182723 | JGI IMG/M metagenome (GOLD analysis project Ga0233436, IMG submission 182723) | Seawater microbial communities from Saanich Inlet, British Columbia, Canada - SI_122_August2016_150_MG | ecosystem: Environmental > Aquatic > Marine > Inlet | place: Canada: British... | reverse complement strand
TACTCATATCACTTATCCTTGTGCTATCTCTCGCTGTTTTACTATATCATCATAAACTTATGAATGCTATTGTTCATAATATGGCTAATATTGTGATAACTACTATTAGTTCTACTAAGGTAAAACCCAATTTCTCCTTTTGTTTTAACATAAATTTAAAAAATTAAAAAATAAATATATTTTTAACTTTTAAAATATACTTATTTTTTAATTCATTGCAATAGTTTTTTACATTATTTAATTGCATTTTTTAAATAATTAATATAATCTACATAATAATATTAAAATATAAAGGTGATACAAAATTTTAAGCTAATAAAAAAGAAAAAATTAACCCATAATGTTTATGAGTTAATTTTTGAATGCGAACATGAATTAATAATGAAACCCTGACAATTTATAACCTTCATAATTAATAAAATATGATGAAGAGCATATTCTATCCTAGAACTAGACTGAAAACAAATAAAATTAATTATCAAAAAACGGGAATTAGGTGAATGAGGTAGGTGATGAAGTATATTAATATGCAATCTAAATATATGAGAGACTCTTAAATGAGTATGACCAGCATGACATTTTTTATTACAAGAAAATAATAAAAATAAAATGTTTATATGAACTTGAACAGGTTTTGTTCCATTATACAATCAAATACAATGAAACTTGATTAATAAACAAAATTGTAATTTAGAATTTATTTTTTGAGCTAGAGAAAAAACTGATTTATTTTATATAAATGAATTAATGGAGTTGAAATTAAAACATAAGAATTTTAATTTTGAATTATTCTTAAGTAGATGAGAAGTTGAATGAATAAACAAAGGTTACACAATCAATTATTTAACAAAAGAAAACTGTGAAAATTTTGAGGAATTCTATATATGCTGAGCTCCCGCTATGATAGAATCAAGCATAGAGAAATTAAAAAATATTTGATTTAATGATTCTAATATTTTTTATGAAAAATATTAAAAAAAGCTTTAGATATATATAATATCTAAAGCTTTTTATAAAACTAATTCTAATACATCAACTGAATTAGAAATTAAACATTTATCATTATTTGTATTAATAGCTTTTATTACAACTGTTTTTTCTAATAAATTATTACTATTCAGAATAGTTAATACATCAAAACTATCTTCATCATTAATATCAGCTGCCTCAATCAAATCTCAAGTAATACATAATCAACTAAGAATTAATCAAAATTTCTTTAAGTCATATGACTCTCAAATGGCATACTCTAAAAAGATTGGGGTTTTATTTTCAGTACTAATAAAACTATTAGGTAAAGTAACATCTCCATCTTTAATATCCACATGGCCTTTAGAATTAGCTAATCATATATTCAATATTTTTTCAGGTAAATATTCCTCAAGAATGTTGTTTAAATCTTTTATATCTAACAATAAAACCAAGACTAAATCAAAATCTCAATCATTAATATTTTTTCATTTATATATATTATTTTTTCAATTAACTAATTTCAATTTCAATCTTTCTATAATTATATCTGCCTGACTTTTATTTATTGTAACAATTAATTTTATTGGTTGCATATTTTTATTTTTATTATTTAATAAATAATATTTTATTTATTTTGTTTTTTTTGTAAAGTAAATTTGTAATATTTAAACTTTTTAATACAATCTTACAAATACTTAAACTTTTAAAAATAAAAACATGGACTCTCATTTAATTTTAATTTTCATTTTCTGAATAATAACTTTTTTGGTTTGACTTATAGCAATACCAATTTTCATCAACCATATGAAAAATCTTAAACTAGGGAAACAAATAAGAGAAGAAGCTACTATATGAAAAGCCACAGAGTTTGCAAAATTACACAAAAAGAAAACTTGAACACCCTCTATGTGATGAGCAGTTATAATTTTTGTTGTGATTTTTATGGTAATAATAAGTTTATTATTTCAGAAATTATGACTTATAAATAATTCACTTTTAAATCAAAAAGAAACATATCTGCCATTATTCACATTACTTACAATATGAGCACTTTGACTAATTGATGATTACCTAAACGCAAAATGAATTGGTAAAACAAAAGGTATTTCAGCTAGAGTAAAAATGCTGTGATTAACTACTTTTGCTGCAATATGAGCTTTTTGGTTTTATTATAAACTATGATGGAATATCACTGATTGAGCAGGAAATTTTGTAAGATGAATAAATAATCCTTTTTGAGAAGACATCAAGTTATGATTATATTTTATTCCCCTATTTATATTAGTAATAATATCCGCTGCTAATAGTGTAAATATTACTGATTGACTCGATTGATTAGCTTGATGATTATTATTATTTTGTTATACAATATACACATATATAACTTTTGACCAATGAATGTTCCTATTATCTACTCTTTGTATAACTATAGTCTGAACACTTATTGCATTCCTTTGGTTTAATGTTAAGCCTGCTAAAATTTATATGTGAGACGTTTGAAGTTTATCTCTCTGAGCTACACTATGAATACTTGCCATGATTACAAATACACTTTTTGTATTATTAATTATATGAGCAATTTTTATACTAGAAACTTTTAGTGTTATAATACAATTAACAAGTAAAAAACTTAGAAATTGAAAAAAAATCTTTAGAATAGCCCCCTTTCACCATCACCTTGAAGCTATTTGATGGAGTGAAGAAAATGTTGTATTTAGACTTCGGTTAATATGAATAATCACCTCTGTCATATGAATAATTACCTATATAATACAAAAATAGTATAATAATAAAAATAATGACTCATTTAAGCAAAGATATCTCTTGGTAAATTATTTTGCTTTCAAAATAGCTCAAAAGTCTTTAATACATCTCAATAAACAACATCATTTTTCTTTTGTCATAATGCAAGATTTATTATATCAAGTCATGTTAGATTATTTTTAGATCATGTTATTCAAGAATTAACATAAAATTCAACTTTTCATAATGATTTAATGGAATCTAAATCACTTATATTATTTAATGAAAAGTAAGATCATATATTTAATATATCTAATCATAAATACCCTGATAGTTCGTTTATATCTTCCAAAGAAAATCCATCTAATGTACACTGCTTTTTTAACAATAACCTACAGCATTTCTTAATTATTTGATAATTACTTTTATTGGAATATGTTTCTAAATATATAATAAGGTCTATATTATTAGTGCAACATCAAGTATTATTAAGAGTTATTAAAATAAGCTTTATTAAGTCATCATTATCTAACTCTTTAATACTTTTGAATTTCAACATTAATTCTTCATTACCTAATCTTTTAAACAAGATTTTTAAATGTTTTTTTGCATAATTTGAAGATTTTATATTTAATAAGTTAAATAAATCTTTTCACCTAATTATATTAGTTCATCTTTTGATAAATATAAAATCTTTAAAATTCTCAAAGCACATAATTTTATTAGTAACAAAATTCTCGTCTAGTATTTTTGTTATTTTTTCTACATATGTATCCCATCACAATAGTCCAGCAATTAAAGAAATATGAGAATCATTAAAGTAATTTACTTTTTTTCATGTTAAATGATAATATAATCACCTAAAACTTCAAAAGTTCAATAAATCTCAATGAACCAAAAAATCTTCACTTAATCAGAAATGTAAATCAAATATATCATTATATCAACATTTATTTAAGTCCATTAAAGCTAATTCTTTTTTTTCATCATAACTTAAACAGTCACTAATTGGTGATATATAATAATTATCTCATTTATCATAAACCTCTATATTATCTAACAATAACTCATAATAAGTTTTTCAATTTGCATTATTATTGGATATTATTTTAAGTACATCTTCTTTTACTCTATTGAATACATAATAAACTGAAATATTATCTATATCAACTTCTAAATATTTAGATAACTCATTAATTACATTATGGTTCCCTTCATCAATTACGAGAGATTCATTATATTTCATATTTTATTTTTAATTTTATACTTAATGTGGTTATAGTTATTTTTTAAAAAATGTCAACTATTGCTAAAATAAAAAAACATGAGAATTAGGGAATTCTCATGAATAAATATATATAATCAAAATCAGCTACATTAGTAAAGATTTAATTATACAGTATGTCATTATTATTATAAATTATTATTAACAAGATTCTGATACATTACCATAACTACATTTTCCAAAGGTGCATAAGTAAGTCAAAAAAAACAAGGATAAAGCAAGAAAACTATACAAACTTATAGAGATAATAAAGTCACCTGATCTATTGCTGTCATAATAAATAAGAAAAAGGAAAAACAATATTCCAATATTACCAAAAAACTTGATAAATAAGTTTGCTTTACATGTATTAAGTCTCCTTGCTAACCAACAAAAAATATTCATAAGAAAAATCCTCTCTGTTTATAAAATTCATAAAGTATTTTCAGTATAGTTATTATTATTTTTTTGCAATATGAAAATATTTTTTAATTATCATATTACACTTGTATAATATTTAAAATATCATATAATGAAGTTAACAATAAAAGATTTTTATAAATTAATATAACGTATATGGAAAATAAAGTATATATAATATGAATCGGTTGAATTTGAGTATCTGCAATAGCAAGGTATTATTTATCACAAAACTATGAAGTACATGGTAGTGATTTAGTGAAATCAGAATTAACAGATAGTCTTAAAAAAGAATGAGTAAAGATAATAATCTGAGAATCTTCTGATACTATAGATGATAGTTTTTCAAAAATTATTTATACTGAAGCTGTTAAAAAAACACAAAGTGAATTAGTAAAAGCTAATGAATTATGAATTAAAACATTAACATACCCTGAATCTTTATGATCAATAGCAAACAATAAAAAACTTATAACGATTGCTTGAACTCACGGAAAATCTACAACAACATCATTATTAAGTCTTATATTCAAAAATTCAAAACTAAATTTTACAAGTATTGTATGAACTATATTAAAAGAATTCGATAATAAAAACTTCTACCATAGATCAAATCAAGAAGATGAAGATTTTTTTATAGTAGAAGCTTGCGAATACAAAAGAAGCTTTTTAAAATACAAACCCACAGTAGCTGTAATATTAAATATAGAGCTAGATCACCTGGATTATTACAAAGATTGAAACGATTATATGTTAGCATATAAACAATACCTAGATAATGTTATATCTTGAGGTTTTGCTATTATAAATTGAGAAGATTTAAACTGTAAGAAATTAGTTTGAATAAGAAAAGATATAAATTATATAATAGTATACTGGGATCATTTAGAATTTAATTGAGAAAAACATGGATTCCCTACTATAAATTTAAAAATACCATGAAATCACACTTTATATGATGCAAAAGTAGCTTATACTGTTTGACATATGTTATGAATTCATGATTTAAGCATAATTACTAGCTTGGAAAAATATGAGTGAGTATGGAGAAGAATGGAAGATGTTTGATTTACAAAAAACAAGAATCTTGTTGTAAGTGATTATTGACACCACCCTACTGAAATAGCACTAACTTTACCTGCGATAAAACAAAATAACCCAGATAAAAAAATTATAACAATTTTTCAACCTCATCAATACAATAGGACAATAGAATTAATTGAATGATTTAAAAATTGTTTTAATGAAACTGACACCCTAATAATACCAAATATTTATGAATCAAGAGATTCTGAATCGGACAAACAAAAAATGAATACTGAAAAATTACTTTCTATTATAAATCATAAAAATAAACATAACGGAAATTGATTTAAAAACACAATTGAAATCATTAATGATTTAGATAATAAAAATCCTAATAGCCTAGTTTTTATACTACTATGAGCTTGAGATATTGATGATTTGAGATATGATTTAGTTAAATAATTTAATTACTTAACATAATATTTATTATGTGATTCAAGATGATAAATGAAAGTTTTATATGTGAACATTGTTGAATAAATATAGATAAACATCCTGAATGATCAGCTAGGAATCATTGCCCTACTTGCCTATATTCTAAACACCTAGATGAAAATTTTCCCTGAGATAGATTATCAAAATGTCACTGATTAATGCAAGCAATTGATATTGATTATAAAAAAAATAAAGGAAATATGATTATACATAAATGCTTAAAATGTAATAAGCAAATTTTAAATAAAATCGCTCCTGATGATAAATTTTTAGAATTTATACAAAAAAGAAATAAGTCAATTTAACTTATTTCTTTTTTGTATTTGATTTAATTTAAATTTTAGTTATTATATACAATATAACCTAATAGTCAATCCATGATTAATATTGAAAATTTTTTAAATAAATACTACTGATCTAATGAAAAAATAGTACTAGCCTGTTCTACTTGACCAGATAGTATGTTTTTATTATATGAAATCTTAGAAACAAAATACGCTAAGAACTTAGTTGTATGTTATTTTAATCATAAATTAAGACCTGAAGCTGATTTAGAAGAAAAGTTCATAGAGGATTTATGAAAACAAAAATGATTTAAAGTAGAAATAGCTGAATGTAGAATAAAAGAAATAAAAGAAAAATTCTATCCTAAGAAATGATTAGAAGAAGTAGCTAGAGAAAAAAGATATGCATTTTTTAATGCGATATTAAATATCTATAATGCAGATAAAATAATTACATGACATCACTTAGACGATAAAATAGAAACTTTTTTCTTTAATTTGGCTAGATGATCTAAACTTACTTGATTAATTAATATGACCGAACATTCTGGACAAATACTTAGACCTCTTCTATCTCTTGAAAAAAAGGAGATCATGAATTACCTAGATAATAATAAATTAGAATACAGAATAGATAAGTCGAATTTTAACACAGAAATCACTAGAAATAAATTAAGGCATGATATTATACCAGAATTTGAGAATATAAATGCAAACTATAAAAAAAATATAAAAAATTTACTTTCATACTTAGAAGAAGTAAAGGATAATATTGATTCTCAAATAGAATATTTTTTAAAAGAGCAATGAATAAAAATATTTAACAATTGAAAATATAAAATAAATACATTAAAAATAAATGGTTATTTTTATATAACTGATTTTAATTCCCTGACTAGTTTAATACAAAAAGAAACCATAAGACATATATTTCACAATAGTAATTGAGGTTCAACTATATGATTATCTGAAGCTAATATAACAGAAATTATAAGATTTATAAATTGAAAAAATAATAAAACAAAAAAAGAAATAAAATGATTGAAAATGAGAAAAGAAAATAAAATAATAATTTTTTAGTTAAATAAAAACCGTTCTATTAATTAATAGAACGGTTTTTATTATATTTAATCTATTGTGCTAAATAAGTTAGTTTTAGATCATCAAAGTAATATTCATCAGATACTGAATTATAGTTATTTACATTAAATGTATTATATACATTTCATGCAGCTGGACCGTATACAGTTCATCATGCTGAAGCATCTTGATAATTGAATGCTCCGTCTCATATAGTGGCAACGTCTCAATTAAATGTTAAACTAGATAATGCATTATCTGAAAAAGCATAAGCTCATATAGACGTTACTGTATCAGGTATAACAACAGTCGTTAATGCATTTCAATTAACCCAAGGATTATTAGATCAATCATCATAACCAGTAAATGCATCAGCTCATATAGTTTGAACTTTTGATCATAATGCTATACTAGTAAGTTTATTAGTATCAAATGCAGCATCTCATATAGATGTAACATTATATGGAATACTAATGCTTGTTAAGTGATTAGCAAAGAAAGCTGCGTCTCAGATAGTTTTTAATGTATTTGGTAGAGTTACTGAAGATATATGATTCCATGCAAATGCTTCTGTTCATATTGATGTAACTCATTCTGGTATAACTACACTTGTTATAGTACCATAATTATAAAAAGCATAATCTGCAATTCAAGAAACATTTTTATAGTTAACTTTAGTAGGGATAACTACATCATTTCATTTAGTTATATCATATCTTATTACAGCTCTAGATGAATCTAAGAAAAATCAAGAATCAACAGCTCAATCTTTTATACAACGAACACTATACGAATTTCAGTCATTTACATTATAAAATGAATCTAGTACTCAGTTACTTGTAGTATAAGTTTCTAAAACAAATACTCCATTTCATGTTTCAGTCATTCAATCTGCTGCATAAATTGGTAATTCTGAGCTAGACCATAACAATGACATTAATCAACGATTAAAGAATTCTGAACTACTATTTCAGTTACCTGACATTGGTAATTTTAATGCTTTAATTAGATTATTAGTTGAGTTTTTTGAAGCATTTCATGACCATCATAATCAAGCACAAGATGCATTATCTAACCAATTAAAAGATACTCAATCATTAATATTATTACATCATAGATTTTCTAAAAGTCTATGAAATTCCCATCTAGTAGGTAAATGATATCAAGTAGAACAAGCAGATGCTGCATTAGTCTTTGTATAAAGTTTTCACCATATATTATCAACTCAGTAAGTTGAATTCCAAGCATTTTCCTTTGCTGTACTAGCATTTTCTGTAGAGTCACATATAACTGCTAAATTTGTACTATATTCTGTACATGATTTTATATTTGTCTCTGAAAAATCTACTCAAGTACCAATTGTTGAATTACAACCAGCCCATGTTTGATTTCAAATAGTTATATCTGATTTATCACAATTTGAATCAACCAACATCCATCATGATGGAGTTCATCAAGATTCTCATCAAACTGTTGTATCTGAACTAGATCATGAACTAATAGTTCTTGATTCAGATCATTTAGATTTTATTAAATTATCTGTAAACATTGATACAACTTCTGAATCTCAATTTGGATTAATATTTAAAATACTACTTATTTTATCTTCGTTTTCAAATTTAGTACCAAAATAAGCATTTTGTAATGCTATTATTAAATTAGATCTATTTACATTATTTGATTCTCATTTCAAATCTGATATTTTTCAATTAAAGACTTCATAATCAGAATTATTAACAACTGGCACTCAACTACCATCACATTGATCATATAAACTTATTCACTTATAATCAGAAGGAAATTTACTAAATCAATCATACATTAAATAGTTATTAGCAACAACGTCTTCAACAGTAGTACCACATAGATTGATTATACTTGGTATTGCTAAAATAGTTGATGTTTCTCATTCAGATAGACTTAAAGTTACACCATTATAATTTCAAATAACCTTTAAATCCATACTTTGTCATTCTGCATTAACTTTGTTCATATTCGACATAGCGAGTGATTCTGTTTCAAGCATTCAAGCTAATTGATATTCTTTTTTATTACCTGTTACTGAATATATATATTGTGAATCAGTTGTTGGGTCATCAGGGATTTTATCTAATTTATCTACAACTCTAAAAGTAGTTTCTCAGAAAAATCATTGTTCCCAAGCATCTATAGCTCATCAAGAATAAGTAACCATTATTCAGTTAGTTGTATCAGGATATTTACCTGATTCTATTGAGAATAATTCCAATGCTGTTTTTATTCTTCACATATCAGATATTCTAGCTGAATCTCTAGCACTTTTTGAATATCATTGTAAGGCAATAAAAGCTATTGTTCATAATATAGCCAGTATAGTAATTACTACTATAAGTTCTATCAATGTAAATCCACTATTGTGTTTTGTTTTTCACATATATTTTTAATTTAATAAATAAATACTAAATTATTTTATTCAAAAATATAATAATGTAAAATAAAATCTATTGACTCATGTATATTTTTACATTATAAATAAATACAAAATCCCTATGTGGCCAAAAAAAAGAAGCATAGATTTTATGCTTCTTTTTTAATTACAACTAGCTCTTTTATGTTGATTTTTTCGGAAATCACCAAATCCTTTAATATTTTATTTTGTAAATCATTTTTTAATACTTTTTTTGTTTTTGGACCAATAATTCATGCTCATAAATCATCCTGTGTACTAATTATATTATTATCTATTTGATATTTAATAATACTATCTTTAGTTTTATCTCAATAAATTGCAGTATCTTTAAATTCAAAATAACCTAGTTCTTTTAAAGTATTTTGTAAGTCTCTTACTCTATGAGATACTTCTCAAAATTTAGATTCTCATATGTAGTTAATTTTTTTTGTTGCATTTTTTATTGATAATTCTTTTAAATATTCATATTTCTTCTCTAATGCATCTTTTCTTTCTTGTTCTTTTCTTATATCTTCTTCTATTTTAATTTTCTCTTTTCTTTCCTTTTCAATTTTATCTTGATATATTTTATATTCTTTTTCTAAACTAGATCTAGTTTTTGGTCAGTAACTTCAAGCTCATGGACTATATGTATATTTCACAATACCTTGAGATTTTTGAAAATCATATATAGGATCTATAATATCTTTTTTAACTCATGTAATTTTTCAATTATAATAACCTAATGCATTTAAAATTTCTTGTAGTTTTTTTATTTTATCAATATTATTAACTGGTCAGCTAAATATATTTAATTCTTTTTTTGTATTAATTATTTCTTTTTTATAACTTGTATTTTTATCAAAATCTCAATTCAAGTATTTTTTTAAAAATAACTTTCTAGTTGTTCATCACCAATATCCTGCTCAATAAGACCTTCATGACTTAATTAATCAATTTTTTATTTGAAAACTGTAAATAATATCAATTATTGTATTATTATATATTCAATCCATTTTTCAATTATACAATCATGTTTCTTTTAATAATGTTTGTAATTTAACTACATTAGTATAATTACTTCACTTCCCTATTCATTTTTTAAATATATTTGGCACTGTTTTTAATCATGTTGTAGCCCATTTTGGTGCAGATATGATATTATAGTCCAAAGTTACCTCATTATTTTTATTTATAATTCTTCATTTAATTGTTCTTTTTCACCAATACAATGCTCTTCTTAATCATTCATCACCATATCATACCCATACATCAATTCTATCATTACGATATCATCTATTTCAAGCACTAACTATTGCTCATCATCTATCTGAAATTTCTCATACACCTAATCATTCTAGATATATCTTAGTTCAAAACTTATAATTCTTTGGTCCAGCAAGCATGCCTGAAAACACTCATTTTCATGATGCTCATCTTATTCATTGTCAGTTTAATCTTTTTTCAGATTTATAATTTCAAGTTAAATAAAAGTTTTGATTTGGTAGTGGAGAATAATATGCTGTAACCACAAAATATCATGTATTTTTTGCTTCTGCTTTTAATATAAAATTTGGTACTAATAGTAATGTTATTATAATTGCTGCTAATATTTTTTTCATTCAATTTTATTATTATTTAAGTTATATGAATATATTTTAGCATAAAAAAAAGAAAAAAGCTAATTTTTTAGCTTTTTTAATTATTTCTATTACAGTTATGTATTTACAATAAGGTTAAATTATAGATTTTAAATATTTCAATTTTTTCTTTTTAAGTTTATTTTTTGATTTATTTGCATATTTATCAAGTATTTTTCTTAAATTATTTCTATAAACAATAGCTAAAGGAGAATTATTACTTCAATATTTATCCTCTATTATCCCAGATATTTTATTCTTAACTTTTTCAAGTCATATTTTTATATCAGTAGACAATATTATATCTTCATCTAATTTATTATTTTTATTTTTAAAAATCCCTCATCAAAAATCTTGTCTTAGTGCTGCATATGTTTTTTTTCAAAAGAATCATGCATAAGGAGATTTTTTACTATTAACAACATTGTTATCAACTTGATATTTTATAAAATCCTTTTTTACACTATTGTATTTTCAATCTACTGGTCAGGCGTATATTTTTACTTCTTTTAATAGGCTTTGTAATTTAAGAACGTTTTGTGTTTTAGGATTATCACCATTTAGATTAAAATTAGCATATTTTATAACTGGCGATTCATCGAATTCAATACTTATTTCTCTTGTATTTGGTACTACTTTTCACATAACTTTTCTTTTTCACCATTTTTCTGCTCTTAATAATCATTCATAACCGTATCACATCCATACATCTATCCTATCGTATTCATATCATCTTTCTCAAGAATTAACTATTGCTCATCACCTATCTTCTATTACACCTACTCATAATCACTCAAATTCTATCTTTGTACCGTATATATAATTTCTAGGTCATGCAAGTACTCATGTAAAAACCTTTTTCTTAGAAGCTGTTAATTTTCATTCTCACTGTAATCTTATTTCTTGACTATAATTTCTATAATTTCTAGTTCTAATGTTATAAGAATACCTTCTTTGTCATAGTAATGGTGAATAATATGCAGTAATATAAAAATATCTTGTATGTTTGGCTGGTTCATCCATTAATAAATATTTTTTTGTGATTTTTTCAAATTTGTTTGGGTAATTTTCTCTTAAACTTTTTAAAGTCTTAACTCAAAAATATCACGCCCCATAATCATAATTATTTTTAATTAAGCCAGCTTTTTTCTGATATGCTAAGAATTCTTTTTCAACACTTTTGTAATTACCATCTATTTTTCATGTATAGATTCAAAAGCCTTTAAGTGCAAATTGTATTTTTCTTATTTTTTTTGCTGTTGATCATGAATGTATCTGAGTTTCAAGTTTTGGAAAAGGGTTAGCTGCATGAGCTTGAGTATTACTAAAAGAGAAACCAAAAATAAATATTATTATGAATATAAAACCTTTTAAGAGTTTCATAGATTGTATTATTAAAATTATAAGTGCATTAATTATATGTTTATTTTTATTAAAGCAAGAAAAAATACCTAAAATCTTTTGACTTTCTAGGTATTTAATTTTTAAACTAATTTCTAAAACATCTAACAGACATTCATGCAGCACGATAATGATAAAATTTTTCAGATATATTATTTGAAGTCAAAGCAAAACTATATCAGTTAAATGAATTAGGTGATGAAGACCAATAACCTCAAACTCAAGTAAATGATGAATCTAATTCTGTAGAATTCCATAAAGTAAGTCAAGCAAATGGTAAGAAAAGATCATTACTCATTTGTGAACTATTTTCTCACCATCATCATGATGATAACACATCATTCCATTCCCTGATTGTCGGAATATGATATCAAGTATTACATGGTCATTGCATTTTTAATTTATCTTGATCATTTTGATTTGAGTATAAAGCTGAAAGTCTCTCTATATTTTCAACTCACCAATCATTTGATGAACCTAAATCAATTCATCAATTTGCTTTCCAATCATAATTATAACTTGCACTTCATGTGTCCCAATTAGAATCAGATTTACCAAATTGAATATAAGAACCATAAGATTCTATTCATGTTCATGCAATATTTGTTCAAACATTACATGCAGAAATAATATATCATATTCAGGTTCAAGTACATATTATATTATCAAAATTATCACAAGATCAGTATTTAGTTGGTGAGACAATTGTTCATAATCCAGGTTCACATATTGACAAAGGATTTTCTATAGTATTACAATTATTTCATGAAAATCAATCCTTACATATATAATAACATCATAGTGATTGGTCACTATTTTGCCAAGTTTGATTTTCTGCTGTAGGTATTCAAGCTCTAAAAGTCGCATTCGGATAATTAGGAAAATCAGAACATGATAAATTTTCATATTCAATATCATTCTTAAAACACCTAACACTAAGACCTTCTCATAAATATGCTCATTCATCTACATTTACTCATAAACTAGAAATTGCAAACCTATAAGATTTAGTTGCATCTAATGGTTCAGTAGTCCAATAATATCCAGTTGAACCATTATTTTTCATATCACCATTCAATGGACTTCTATAACCAGGTTTAGGTAATAATAAATCATTTGAAATTTGTGTGTAATTGATTCCCCATCATCAATCCAACAATAACTTTTCCCACTCTGTTTTACTTGGTACATGGTATCAGTCTGCACATGGTCAACTTCTGAAGTTTAAGTTATTCAATAAATTTCACCATAATAAATCATTATCATCATTAGTCCAAATATATGATGTATTTATTATAAAATCATTATTGTCATTAAACTGACTTGGTCAATATGCAAATGTATCTCAGTATAATTAATACTTTAGGTTTTTCAAAAAATATGTCAAGAGAGGTAAAAAATTAAAAATAAACAAAAAATAAAGCACAAAAAAAGTAACTAATATATTATAAATTAGCATAAAACTAGCAAAAATAT
>Ga0233436_1002236_pt1 | contig 14230 bp, 11 predicted proteins | sample SI_122_August201_2_FD_182723 | JGI IMG/M metagenome (GOLD analysis project Ga0233436, IMG submission 182723) | Seawater microbial communities from Saanich Inlet, British Columbia, Canada - SI_122_August2016_150_MG | ecosystem: Environmental > Aquatic > Marine > Inlet | place: Canada: British... | reverse complement strand
TTGTCGGCTCCAGTTTTTGCGATTTTGGTGGTAGTGCAAGCAAACCATTGACCTGAGCTTGCGCAATGCGATCTCGTGCATCCTCGGCAAATGTCGCTCGATCCGGATAGATGGCGAGAGCCTTTGTGGCTGTCGCCGAGTCGACTGGTCCTAGCTTGAGGGCGGTGGTGACTATGTTTATAAATTGCTCGCGAGTGACCATGCCGTTGGGGCAAAATGCATCTTTATCTCTGGTTGTCGGCATCAATCCAGCGGCCGTGACCGCCTGGAAATCTGCAAGATGATCGTTATTTGGCAAGACGTCGGCAAAGGCGATTGCCTTTGCTCTTTCTGTCAGGGCAGGCTTAAAAACTGCATTGAGCCATCTGGCCATAGTCGCTCTGTTGAGCGGGCTATCGGGGTTAAAGTGGCCATCTTCGGCAGCTGGGATCACGCCTTGATCCGATAGGTTGTTTACAGCCCTCGTCGACCAGAGACCGTCCATGTCGACAAAGCGCGCCGCAAAAACCGGGTGGCTAGTCCCCAGCAAGGCAAGCAGTACCGAGACCGAGACAGACAAGGACCGCAGACTCGCCGTCTTGCTCGCGAGCCTGCGCTTGCGAACGATGTGCATTTAGCCGAGCATGCCCTCGAGGGTCTTGCCCTGTTCTTCGACTGATCTGATCAGGCCTTCGAGGTTTATACGCTGGCCTTTAGCGGTCAAGACCACGAGAAAGTGATTGGCGGCCTCGAGAAAATGCAAGATGCCTTGATCTGTAAGGAGGGTCATTTGGGTGAGATTGCCGCGGTTCATGCGCTGGATCGAGACATCATTGTTGGAAAACAAAGTCGCCGACAAGGCACCGATGGTCTGGATGTCGACTTCGGCTGGCAGGGATGTGGCGATGACACCGCCATCACGTCCGACCAGCAAGCAACCGAGGATGCCATGCTTGCCGTTGAGCGAGTTGAGCAATGTTTTCAATTGGGCTGCGGATTCGGGAGTGACCATTTTTTCCGTATTTCCTCTTTAGTGTGCGGCCTGATCGCCTGATTTTTTGTCTTCGCTGACAGCTTTGGTGCGTTTTAGCTTGATGACATCTACCCAGGGCTCATCGAGGGGCAGACCAGCGACCTTGCCGATCACCTCGATCTGATCGCCTTCGCGTAGATCTTGCAAAAATTTGGACTCTGGGCCACGCTCATCCTTGGGAATACTCATAGCCAGTTTGAGCTCGGAGAGCGGTACCTGGGAGTTGTTGCGCTTGACCAAAAAAGACAGGTGGGTCGTGTGGCTGCGCATGAGAGGTTTGTAGTCAAGCGCTAAATTGGAATAAGCGTAAAAAGTGGCATTGAAGCGCACATTTTTGTTGAGGTAGCTATTGGCCTGGTCGACCAGCTTTTCGGGAGTCAGCGAGACAATCTGGTCGGCTGCAGGCTCGGCACCGATCCTGTACTCTTTGACCAGGTTTTCTTTTTTGGTTTTTTCTTCGGTTTTTGTCTCTTTACCGTCTTTAGAGTCTTTGGTCTCTGCCGGCTTTTTGTCGGCTGCTACATTAGGAGCTGCCAAGCAGAGCGTGCTCGAGGTGCAAACGGCCAGAACGGCGAGTGTAGCGGCCTCGAGATTAAAGATAAAACGGTTTTGCTGTTTTGTGCCCATATTGCCTATCTGCATATATTGAAATATCCGAGATCTCTTAAAGATACTCATGTTACCAGAAGCTTAATCAGATCACCTGCGCTATGAAGCCCTTTGGAACGGTAATATTTGTTGGTATTTTTTTGTTAGACCACAGAACGCCGGTAGTACCCATAATGACTGAAACAGCCGAAATATCACGCCCAGATCAGGCAGGCGCCCAGCCGGCCAACAAACTGACTCCTATGATGAGGCAATACTGGGATACTAAGTCTCAATACCCCGAAGCCCTGCTCTTTTTTCGCGTGGGCGACTTTTTTGAGATGTTCGACTCGGACGCACAGGTCGCTGCACGTGAGCTCGATATCACCCTGACCAGCCGCCCTGACTCGTCTTATGCCTCCGGTCGCGTGCCTCTTGCCGGTGTGCCAGTTCGTAGCTACGAGATGTATGTGGCCAAACTGCTGTCCAAGGGGTATTCGGTGGCTGTTTGCGACCAGGTAGGTATCCCTGGAGCCGAAAAAGGGCCTGTCGAACGTCAGGTCAAGAGAGTGTTGACTCCAGGCACCATCATCGAATCGCATCTCTTGCCAGCTCGCGACAACAATTACCTAGTCGCCATAGTCAAAGGTACAGCCAAGGAAAAACTAGAGGATCGCTGGGGTCTCGCTTTTGTCGACGCCAGTTGTGGCGAGTTTTTTGTCACTCAGCTAGACGAAGAGAGTCTGATGCTGGAATTGGGGCGATTGCGTCCAGTCGAGGTTCTCGTCCCCGTGCGCATGGTCAAGCCCACTGGGGACGAAGTCGTGCCTAGAGAAGTACTGGAGGCACCGGAGGCGGTGGCGGCTCAGTATCGTCTGACTGGTCGTCCTGCCATGTTTTTTCAGTGCGAACCTGCGACACGTCGTATCCAACAATCTTTCCAAGTCTCTACTCTCGAGGGATTTGGCTGCCAGGACATGCCACTGGCCATATCTGCAGCCGGCGCGGTGCTCGAGTATCTAGAGCGTACACAAGGCGAAGAGAAACCATTTTTTGACGGCATCTCGACTTACACAGTCGATGGCTATGTGGTGCTCGATGCTAATACCCGCAAAAACCTCGAGCTTACCGAAACCAGTCGCGATCGGTCTTTTAATGGCTCATTGCTTTGGGCAATCGATCAGACCGAAACCGCCATGGGCAGTCGTATGCTGCGCAAATGGCTGCTAAAGCCTCTTTTGTCGGTCGATATCATCAAGCAGAGGCAAACGGCCATAGCCGAGCTCTTGCAAATGGGACACAGACGCGATGAGATCGCTAACACCATTGCTCGCCTCAGTGATCTGGAGCGCCTGGCTGTTCGGCTTTCATCAGGCACCATCAATCCCCGCGAGCTCGCAGCCGTGGGAGCATCGCTGGCGGTGCTGCCCGAGCTGGCCGCCTTGCTAGACGATGTTTCCAGCCCTTATCTCAATGCTCTCCGCTCCATACCGCAATCCATTTCCTCCCTGGCCGTGCAGCTCTCTCAGGCCCTGGTGGCTGAGCCACCTCGGGAGCTCACCGAGGGCGGTATCTTTGCCGACGGCTACAATCAAGAGCTGGACGAAGTCAGGTCCCTGCTTGGCGGTGGGCGTGATTGGATCGATGAGTTTCAAAAGACCCAGCAAGAACGCACTGGCATCAAGAGTCTCAAGGTCAATTATAATCGCTCGTTTGGCTACTATATCGAGGTCTCCAACGCCAATCAATCGCTGGTGCCTGCCGACTTTATCCGCAAGCAGACCCTCACCAATGCCGAGCGTTATATCACTCCCGACCTCAAAGAGTACGAGGTCAAGATACTCAACGCCGAAAAAAATCAATCGGATCTCGAGTACAAACTGTATCTGGATCTGCGCAAGTCCTTGGCTCAGGTCGGTGCTGACGTGCACAAGGCCGCCAATCAATTGGCCAATCTGGATGCCTTGCTTTCCCTGGCTCGTGTGGCTCTGGAGAAAAAATTTGTCTGTCCTAAAGTCGATGATTCGCGTATCCTGTCGATCAAGCAGGGCCGCCATCCTGTCCTCGAAAAGATCCTGCCCATGGGCAAATATGTCGCCAATGACGTCGACCTAAGGGGAGAGTCCGCCGAAAACCAGCTCATCATCCTTACTGGTCCCAACATGGCCGGTAAGTCGAGTTATCTGAGGCAGACCGCTCTCATCTGCATCCTTGCGCAGATTGGTTCTTATGTGCCTGCAAAGGAGGCGCACGTCGGTCTCGTCGATCGCATCTTTACTCGTATAGGCGCGGTGGATGATCTGACCCAGGGGCAGTCGACTTTTCTCGTAGAGATGTCGGAGACGACTCAGTGCTGCTTGTCGGCCACCAGTCGTTCGCTGATCCTGCTAGACGAAGTCGGACGTGGCACCAGCACATATGATGGAGTATCGATCGCCTGGTCCGTGGCCGAGTATCTAGCGCGCGACGTTCGAGCTCGCACCATATTTGCCACTCACTACCATGAGCTCAACGGCCTCTCCAACTTTTTCCCCCAGATTGCCAACTATCAGGTCCTGGTCAAAGAAATCGACGGTCGTGTGGAATTTATACGCTCGGTGGTGCCTGGTGGTGCCAGTCGTAGCTTTGGTGTGCAAGTCGCACGGATGGCTGGTTTGCCGCAGACCATCATCGATCGCGCACTCTATCTCATCAATCAGATGGAAAAACGTGGTGTCGCATCCAAGATCCTCGATGGTCCCAGGTTGCGCAATATACCCATGGACGAAGTGATGCAGCTTTCGCTCTTTCTAGAAAACAAGGATGAAAAAATTGGTACATAGAAAATCCGATTGCAATTTGGCTATCTCTCTAGCTTTAATGATCGCTGGCAATGTCATAGTAACGATGCCGGCTGAGGCCAAAGCTAAGGGCGCCAAGAGTGACGCCACTGTAAATGGTGGCAGTCAGTCGCTCGGCAATGCCGCTCTGGATAAGACCTCTCTGGACTTGATCAATCTGGGCAAATGGAAAGAGTTGGCAGTGCATCTCAAAGAGCGGCTAGCCAAAGGCAAATTTGGCAAGGACATGCGCGGCCGCGTCGAACGCTCTTATGTCGAGGCCTGGTTGGCTTTTGCCTATATGTACAATGCTCAAAAAAATGAGTGCGTCGCTCTGTTGGCACAGGTCGAGCAAAGGCGACCGGCGATTGCTGACGTCAAAACCTATGAGGATGCGATCCTCTATGCTAATGGTAAAGCAGTCGAGGCTCTTGCCGATATCGCTCTCAACAAGACTGATATAGCCGAAGCCATCGTCCGGTCGATACCGGGCGATATCAAAAATCAACTCCCTGCCGGAGTGCGTCAGCCTGACCCGGCTGACGAGGCGCTCTACAATTTTGTCGTGGCTGCCGTGTACGGTAAAAAAGGGCAGCCGCGCAAAGCAATCGATTACAGTCTCGCGGCTTACAAGGCCGATCCTCGCTTTGCCTGGGCCATGCGCACAGTCGGCTATCTGCGTCTGAGATGGTTAAAGGACTCGACTGGTGCTGAAAGCGCCCTCACTCAAGCTCTAGCTGTGGAGCCGCGTCTGACCGAGGCTCGCGATATGCTCGTCGACGTAAAGCTATTGCGCAATGATTTTGATGGTGCCATTGCGCTCTCTCCCGAGCCATTTAAACTTGCATCGATCTATATGCAGCAATGGCGTCTCAATGAGGCGCGTGCGCAGCTCGATAAGGCCATTGCCCTCGACGGCAATCAGGCTAAGTATTATCGCAGTCGTGCCGCCGTCTACAAATTGCAGCAAAATCTCCCGGCTGCAATCGCTGACCAGATGCGCGCAGTTGATCTCAGTCAGGATAAGGCCTTTGAGTTGACTGAGCTAGCCAATCTCAATCTCCTGGCTGGGCATCCGGATAAGGCCATCGACAATTTTAAAGCCGCTCTGGCCATCAAACCTAGTAATGCGCCTGCACGGGAAAAGCTCTTTAATCTGCTCTTTGAAGAAAAGCGCTTTGACGATCTGGCCGTCGAATACCGTGCCCAGATTGCTGCCAATCCCAATAGTGCTGAGCTTCACATGGGGCTTGGCGCTATCTTGATGCAACTCAATCAAGATAAGGATGCGGTCGCCGAATTTGAAACCGCTGCGGCGCTTTCACCCATGGATCCGCAGCCCAGCAGGCAGTTGGGTGCGTTTTACCTGAGTCGCAAAAATTATGCAATGGCCGCCAAAGCTTATACTGCGGCACTAAATGTGATGCCAACCTCTGTCAAGGATCTTGTGGCACTCGGCTATTGCTATGCTCAAAACGATGATTACAGCAATGCCGAAGCGGCTTTTGTCACGGCTCTGGCACTGCAGCAATTGGCGCCATCAAATAATCCCGATGAGCCTTCGCGGCTCGATATCATGCGTTCGCTAGGCTATCTGCTGTATGACGAGGGGCGCTATGCCGACTCTACTACCCAGTTTCAAAATCTAGTGACGGTCTTTAAAGACTCTGGTATCACCGACGAAGACTACTTGCATTTGCTCAAGGCTAGACTCTTGCGAGATCTAGCCGAGCGTGATGCGCAGATGCTGATGGATACCTACAATAGATTGAGTGACGACCGTCGTGAGGCTTTGCGTTATAGTCTGATAGAGACTTATCTGGAGGCCGAGAAGCCAGAGTTTGCTGCGCGTCTTTTGGCTCAGGCGGCTGATGATGCTGATCCTAAGGATCCAATGTATCCTTTGTATTTTCTCAGCAGACTCAAATTGCAGAGATTGGAAAACAAATTGGAGATCGCCAAGCATGAGGCTCAGGCGGCTGATGATGCGGTGCTCGACAATCTGATCGCTACTGCAGGCAAGCAGGATCAAATCCTCGCCAGTCGCTTGTATGTCGAGCGTGCTAGACGCAGTTTAGAGGCTGATCGCCCTGATGAGGCGCGGACTGCTGCTGAGGCTGCGATCAAGAGCTATGACAAAAACTTTGTCGCGCACCTCATAGCCGCTCAGGCAGAAGCGCTTAGCAAGGATTATCAAAAGGCACAAAAGCATGTTGAGGCGGCTCTCGCTATCAATCCGCATTTTGCTCAGGCATATCTGATCCAGGGTGAAATATATCTGGAGGCGGGGAAGAAGCCGGAGGCGGTGGAGGCCTTTAAAAAGGCTTGCGAGGTCTATCCAGCGTCTATGGAGGCGCACCAGTCCTTGCTGGGCGCATTTAAATCAGCAGGCATGCTCAAAGAAGCTCAACTCGAACAAGAGCAAATTGCACGCATGAAGGCACGTAAAACCTAGGCTGGTTTGAGGATAGCCTGGGCGCAGATCCTCATGTGCTCGGCCTCGGCTTCGCGGTAGGTAGCTGCGAGCAGGTTGGCATAGCCCTCGAGCGAGTGGGCTACATCTGGGTGATTGTTGCCGAGCGTTTTTGTGCGGATATCGAGCGCGCGTTTGTAGTTTTTTTCGGCTAGATCATAGCGACCGTCCTGGCGCATGATCTCAGCGAGATAGTGCAGGCAGGCTGCGACATCGGGGTGGTCCGGTCCGAGATTCATCTGGCGCAACTCGGTCAATTGCTTGAGTAGAGCTTCGGCTTCTTTATATTTGCTTTGTTGCAGATAGGTGACGATCAGGCTGTCCATGCAGACCTGGGTATCTGGGTGAGAGAGGCCGAGGCGATGCTCCCGGATATCAGCCAATCTTTTCCAATAAGGCTCGGCCTTGGGATAGCGATGATGATTGTGATAGAGGCAGGCCAGGTCCCAGAGCTTGGATTCGGCTTCGGGGCTCTGAGGGCCGCGAGTGCTTTCGCAGATGGCGAGCGCCTCTTTGTAGAGATTTTCGGCAAGGAGATATTTGTTGTCCGACTGGTGCACGTAGGCGATGGAGGCCAGGATCTCTGCTACATCAGGGCTCTGGCGGCCGTGCGCACGCTCGCGTATGGTCAGCGCGCGCTTGTAAAAACGCTCCGAATCGGCAAACCGTCCCTCGTATAAATAGGATGCGGCTAGATTGAGGATGCAGTCGACGACTTCTGGATGGTTGGGAGCAAGGGTGATCTCCTTGATGCCCAAGAGGCGTTCTAGATGCTGCGAAGCAGCATGATTATCGCCCAGGATCTGGCAGACTGCGGCAAGGCTGATGAGGATGGGCATCAGGTCGGCATCTTCAGGACCAAAGCTCTCCTCGAGCACGTCGAGCGACTCTTGGAGTAGAGGGCGTGCCTCATCGTATCGCCCGAGGGCCATATACACTTTTGCAAGATTGTGCAGGATGTCGCCGACTTCGGGGTGGCGGCGACCCAATGCCTTTTCTTTTATGTCCAGGGCGCGTTTGTAGAGCTCCTCTGCCTGTCTGTCCTTGCCTTCGGCGGCGTAGATAAGGGCGAGATTGTTGACTGAGGTGGCTACTTCGGGGTTGTTAGGACCCAGCACTTTTTCGTAGATCTCGGTGAGGCGCTTGCATGGGCCCTCGGCGAGCTCGTGCTTGCCTTGAAAGAAATATAGTGCAGAAAGATTGTTGAGAGATGCAACGACCAGGTCATCAAACTCGCTGAGCATAGACTCTCTGATCTGCAAAGCCTGGATAAAGAGAGGCTCGGCCTCTTGGTAATGCTGAGTCTCAAAGTAGAGCTCGCCCAGCCGATCGGCGCTCATGGCCAGGATCAGCTTGTCATCGAGTCGCTCTGCCTCTGCGAGAGCCGCCTTGAGCATGGCATCGGCTTGCTCAAAATTGCCCTCGGCGAACGCCTCAGTTCCTTGCTCAAAATATTTTTCCCATTGCATGCTCACTGACGATTTTCCTGGATTTGAGCGCTAATATTGAAAGTCCAAGCAAAGCATTGGTCTCAAATAGATTCTACCCAGGTTTCAACCATGTTTTCGCGATTTATTGCAGGAGCAATCGTGAGCAAGATCAAGTTTTCGGCAGTGACGCATTTTTTGGCATCCAGGCATGACTTATTTGCCTTTCACCAAAATCCCGGGGCTTTCCAAAGGCTCACACCGCCCTGGGCTCCGGTCAAATGCCTGGAGCATACAGGCGGGATCAAGGACGGGGCGAGGGTTTTACTCGAGGTGGAGCCTATTAAGCTGCACTGGCTGATGGGTCACAAGGATTTTGTGCAGGACCAGCAATTTGTTGACTATCAGGTAAAGGGGCCTTTTAAATCATGGCACCACGAGCACCTGTTTACCGATGCTGCTGATAATAACGGGATACTCGAGGACCGCCTGGAGATCGACCTGCCTGCCGGTATGATTGCAAACCGCCTGATGGGTCCTTGGCTCAAGGGCGAGTTGAAACGATTGTTTGATTATCGTCATGCCATCACGGCTCGTGACATGCGTCTCAAAGCGCGGCTGGGCGGGGCTCCACTCGTGGTGCTGGTCAGTGGCACTAATGGTCTGATCGGCGGTGCTCTTTGCGCTTTGCTTTCGACACAGGGGCATAGGGTCTTGAGGCTGGTGAGGGCGGATCTGGATGGAAATATCGATGGTGCTACAGAAAGCCAAAAAGCGGATGAGGATGTAGAAATCATAAGATGGCATCCTGACAGCGGCACATTTTTTGACCCCTTGCCTGCCCTGGATGCAGTCGTGCATCTGGCTGGGCGTAATATCGCGAGCAAATATTGGACCGAAAAAGAAAAGTCTCGCCTCTATCAGAGTCGCGTGGTGCCCACTGTCAAATTGGCCCTTAAGCTTGCGAGCATGGCTCCCGGCGACCGTCCGAGGGTGTTTTTCTGTGCATCCGGCATTTCCATTTATGGTGATGGCAAGGGCAAGGGGCCTTGTGGCGAAGACTCCCCAGCATCTGATGATTTTTTGGGTAATCTGGCGGTCGATTGGGAGGCTGCTTGCAAACCTGCTGCTGATGCAGGTATACGAGTAATTAACGGTCGCTTTGGCGTGGTGCTGAGCCCCAAGAGCGGTGCACTAGGCAAGATGCTGCCTGCTTTTGAAGCTGGTCTGGGTGGGCCTATCGGCGATGGCGAACAGTTGATGCCGTGGATATCGCTCGATGATGCCATAGCTGCTATCTATCAGTGCATAGCCGATCGGGAGCATGAGGCGATCCTCAACGGACCAGTCAATATAGTGAGCCCGCAGATAGTGTCCAATGGTGAGTTTGCCAAGACTCTTGCGCATGTCTTGCATCGCCCCTGTGCGATAGCGGCTCCAGAGGCTGTGCTCAAAATTGCCCTGGGGGAAATGGCCGAGTCATTGGTATTATCATCGGTGCATGCCTTGCCTAAAAAATTGAAGGAAGCAGCATTTGATTTTAGAGATGCAGATCTGGAAGGGGCAATGAGGTTTTGCATGGGGAGATAGATGCAGTGCATCATTCAATTCAAATGATCAATGCATCTATTGAAATGCATTCTCTAAATGGAGTAGAGATTGGCAAAGAGATGATCGAATGCATCTCAAAATAGAGTAGAAGTGGGCAAAGAGATGATCGAATGCATCTCGAAATAGATTAGAAGTGGGTAAAAGAGATGATCGAATGCATTTCGAAATAGATTAGAATTGGGTAAAAGAGATGATCGAATGCCCCGCGCCGCTGGTGCTGCGCAAGGCGGCGCATAGGCATCCGATGCATCTCTTTTTGTCCCTTCAGTTTTGGACGAGAAATACATTTTTGCATCATCTGATTTTTTACTCTATCTATCAAATCCATTGCTTTGATGAATGGCTGTGAGAGTGCATTTGCATCTATTGATTGCATTGCTTTTTGAAGACTGGTTATGAGTGTGCCTTGGCGTTCGTTGATTGCATTGCCTTTTGAAGATTGGATAGTGTCTGGGCAGGTAGTCCCAAATGAAAAGCCCCGCCTTGCGAAGCACCAGCGGGGCGTTCATTTGGGCTGCCTGCCTCCCATACCAATTCAAATTACTAATGCTATTTGGGCTGCCTGCCTCCCATACCGATTCAAATTACTAATGCTATTTGGGCTGCCTGCCACCCATACTGATTTTAGTTACCAATGCTAATGCGGTTTGCCAAAAAACACCGCAGCAATGACGCTAATAACCATGAGCAATAGAGCGGCAATAGTGCCTATTTTAAATGCCGGATGCTCGTTGTGATAATAATCACTTTTGTTATTGGTTTTTGCATCACTTGCACCCGCTGCGTTCTCTGCATTTTCATCTTTTATCCCAAAGGCAATGATATCCGCGATCGCCACCGCCAATTCTTGATGCAAGACTGGCATGGGCAAAGCATTGTTGGAGGCCGCGAGGGCCGTGAGATCCAGTAGCGAATAAGTCCCACTCTCGATGGCGAGAATCTCTTTTAATGCCTCTCTACCGGGTTCGGCATTGATGCTGCCATCGGTTTCATGCAATCTTGCGCCTTCGATAGTTTTGCTGCCGATGATGAGCATCTCACCATCCACGGTGGCACCATCTGCTTTTTCACCTACTGCCTTGAAAAGAGCAAACTCGGCTTTGCGACCGTGAGTGATGGAGAGCAAGATATCTTTGAGGGGACGATCCGAGCGGATCTTTCCGGACTCGATGGTAGGCAGATCGTGCATATCAGATCTCGACTCGCAAAGACACTGGGCAATGATCAGAGCCCATCACCTCAGGCAAAATACCTGCGGCCTTGACTCTCTGCGTAAAGGGAGCAGCTGTAAAAAAGTAATCAATACGCCAACCGACATTGCGTTCGCGTGCATTTGTACGCATCGCCCACCACGAATAATGGTCTGGATCTTTGTTAAATAGCCTGAAAGTATCGTCATGACCAGCTGCCACAAAATCGTCCATCCATGCCCTTTCGATAGGCAAAAATCCTGAGATTTTTTCATTGGCCTTGGGGCGGGCCAGATCTATTTCTTTGTGCGCGGTATTAAAATCACCGCACACCACCAGGTGTTTCCCCTGCAATTTGAGCCCTTGCGCCCACTCTAAAAAAGCCCGGTAAAACTCCATCTTAAAATCTAGACGCTCTTGATTTTGCGCACCATTGGGAAAATAAATATTGGCCAGGACAAAATCACCATAGTCCAAAACAAGCGTGCGGCCCTCTGTATCGAGATGCGCATGCCCCAGACCCTCGGTCACTGAGAGCGGCTCCATCTTGCTATAGACCGCAACCCCAGAGTAGCCGCGCTTTTGCGCATGACTAAAATAGCTCTTGTAACCCTTGTGATCAGTCAGTTGCGGCACCAGCTGATCTTGCGAGATCTTTGTCTCTTGCAAGCAGAGTATGTCGGGTCTATGCCCCTCGATGACCGGCGCAAACAGCCCCTTACTGGTAACTGCTCTGATGCCGTTGACATTCCACGATAAAAGATCGATCTGGGCCATTGATAAATACCATCTGGGATTAAAAAACCGCATCACGTGCCCATGTGGCAGACGCGATGCGGTTATTTTAGCTTATCTTATCTGGTGCGCCTATTACTTGCCCGAGCCTACAGGAGCGGGGATGGCTGCATTGACGGCTTCGGCCACGCCAGCGTGGACGATCTCGCCGGCATGGATATTGACGCCGAGGTTGAGAGCGGCATCATCGAGGACGGCTTTGTAGCCATGTCTTGCGAGTTTCATGGCATAAGGCATGGTGGCATTGGTGAGGGCACGGGTCGAGGTCCACGGTACTGCACCGGGGATATTGGCCACGCCGTAGTGCACTACGCCGTCTACTTCGTAGATCGGTGCGGAGTGAGTGGTGGCATGGATGGTCTCGATGCAACCGCCCTGGTCGATCGCTACGTCCACGATCACGGCACCCTTCTTCATGTTTTTGACCATGTCTTTGGTGACGATACGTGGTGCCTGCTTGCCGGGGATCAACACAGCGCCGATGACGAGATCTGCCTTGGGCAGTACGTCTTCGAGGTAGTGACCGACAGAGTAGACGGTGCGCACTTGACCGTTAAAGATATCGTCGAGATAACGCAGACGATCGAGGTTGAGATCAAAGATTGTGGTCTTGGCGCCGAGTCCCAGTGCAATCTTGGCTGCATTGGTACCGACTACACCACCGCCGATGATGACGACCGATCCTGGCTCAACGCCTGGGACGCCACCGAGCAGAACGCCGCGGCCACCCATTGGGCGCTCGAGGTAGTTAGCACCGATCTGAGTAGACAGACGGCCTGCGATCTCGGACATGGGGGTGAGGAGCGGCAGTTGACCGTTGGGCAGTTGCACCGTTTCGTAGGCGATGCAGGTAGCGCCGGTCTTGGCGAGGTCATGAGCGAGCTTGGGAGCCGCTGCGAGGTGCAGGTAGGTAAAGAGGACCTGACCCTTTCTCAGCATGGGGACTTCTTGTGCTTGCGGCTCTTTGACCTTGAGGATCAAGTCGGATTCGCCAAAAACGGAGGCAGCATCATTGAGGATGGTCGCACCGGCTTGCTTGTAGTCTTCGTCAGTCATGCCGGAGCCGATGCCGGCATTTTTTTCGATGTAGACGGTGTGGCCTTCGGCAACGAGAGATTTGACGCCGGCGAGAGTGATCGCCACGCGGTATTCGTTGTCTTTGATTTCTTTCGGTACGCCAACCTTAGCCAAGGTGTAACCCTCCAATAGGTAGATTTTTGCAATTGCAAGATTTTAGCGTGACAATATGTGACATTAATATGTCCTTGATACATGTTTAAGAAACGGCGCTTGACAGCCTTGCCCAAAAACTAGGAGAGCTCAATGGAAACAGTAATAGTCAATGGAGCCAGGACCGCTTTTGGTGCTTATGGCGGAGGACTGGCCAAGCTCAATGCCACAGATCTCGCCGTTGCTGCGAGCAAGGCCGCTATCGAGCGTTCTCGGCTAGCTCCCGAGCTCATCGACTCCGTAGTGATGGGCAATGTCATTCAGACGAGCAAAGACTCTATCTATATGGGGCGTCATATTGCTCTGCGCTGCGGCTTGCGCATGGAGAGCCCTGGTCTCATCCAAAATCTCCTTTGCGGCTCAGGCGTCTACTCCGTGGTGGAGGCGCAGATGCAGCTCGCTACTGGCCGTGCGCAAGCGGTTCTAGCTGGCGGCACCGACGCTCTATCAATGACGCCTTATATCAATTGGTCGACCCGCTGGGGTGGGCGCATGGGGCACATGGAGCTCTGGGATGGTCTGGATATCAGAGATACGCTGGCCCACGCCTCAATGGGTGAGACGGCAGAAAATATAAGGGAAAAATATCAGATCAGTCGCGAGGATCAAGATGTCTACGCGCTCAGATCGCAGAGTCTGGCTGCGCGAGCGATCGAGAGTGGGAGATTGTCCAAAGAGATCGTAGGCATTACCGTAGATGGTCGCAACGGCCAACAGCTGATCGACAGCGACGAGCATCCACGCAAGGATGTCACTATCGAGTCTCTAAGCGCACTCAAACCGGTATTTAAAAAAGATGGTACGGTTACTGCGGGCAATGCCTGCGGTATCGTAGATGGTGCTGCTGCCCTGATCGTCACCACAAGCGATTTTGCCGCAAAGCACGATCTAAAGCCGCTCGTCCGGGTCGTCGGACACGCGCTCGTGGGCGTCCCGCCCGAGATCATGGGGATTGGTCCGGTACCGGCCATCCCGCTTGCTCTGCGCAATGCCGGCCTGACGATGGACGACATCGATCTCTTTGAGATCAATGAAGCCTTTGCCGTGCAGTACCTCGCCTGCGAAAGAGAACTCGGTCTCGACCG
>Ga0233436_1002213_pt1 | contig 14325 bp, 9 predicted proteins | sample SI_122_August201_2_FD_182723 | JGI IMG/M metagenome (GOLD analysis project Ga0233436, IMG submission 182723) | Seawater microbial communities from Saanich Inlet, British Columbia, Canada - SI_122_August2016_150_MG | ecosystem: Environmental > Aquatic > Marine > Inlet | place: Canada: British... | reverse complement strand
CGATACACCTGAAGAAAAACTAAAAAAATATCGTGAGAGAAAAGTAAGATACAAAAAAACAGCGTAGTTACGCTGTGAAGTAGAGTGTTCGGCTTGACTAGCGTCGGTAGGAGATCAGCACTACTGTATTTTTAACATCATAATCCTATTTTGTCAAACACAAAAAATACACCTAATCTTAGATGAATCTTTTGAAAACATTTTTTATTTTTTCCAATCAACAATTAATACTCCTTACGACTTTTTGGCTAAACAACGGAAAAATTTTAAATTTTCTGCCCCATTTTCGGCGGAGCCAAAAATGGCATTAATACTTTCTGAAGAGAAAGTTTCTATTTGTAGCCCCACGGAGAATCGAACTCCGGTCTCCGCCTTGAGAAGGCGATGTCCTAGCCGCTAGACGATGGGGCCATAATACAAGGATTATTCTATAATATTTTTAACGCTTTTTCAAGTATCTTAATATTTATATAAAAATATCCTTCCCAATTCTGGATTATCGTTATTAGTTTCAATCACTTTATCTGGCTGACGATTAGGAAGCTTGAAGGCATAAGATACCACTCGACTACCCGGCTTTAATTCTTGCTCAAATTTATCCTCTAACTTTTTCATAATCTTGGGAAACAGATAACAAAACACCACATCTGCCTCAGACAAGTCTGCTTTAAAAAAATTCCTCATATACAGCTTCAATTTGGTGCCGCTAATCCAAGACCATAATTGGGCCCACAAATATGGAGTCAGAGATAATTCATAACCAATCCCCTTCACCCGATACTCTTTTACTGCTTTAACTAAAAGATTAGCCTTACCACAACCAAGATCATAAATAGTTTCCCCTGTCTTTAGCTCACTCGCTTTTAATATCTGATTAAAATCACTACTCTTAGTCGAAATAAAAGGTACGCCACCAGCCATCACTAGTCCAATCACTAGAGCGATAGCCAAAACCAAAGCTATAAAAGCAATGACCATAATTAAAATCAATAAACCAATAAACATGTTTAACTTATATATTTAACTCATCTAACTGTTTTTTCTTCCCTCGACTAATTCCTTTTGGAATATCTACTATCACAGTTACCAAGTGATCTCCTCGACCTCTACTTTGTAGATGAGGGACGCCTTTACTGCTTAATCTAAACTGAGTATGACTTTGGGTCCCTTCAGGAATTTTTAATTTCACTGAACCGTCAACGGTTTCAATGTCCACCTTATCGCCCAAAACCGCTTGTTTAATACTAATATGATAATCCGATACAATATTACTATTATCTCGTTTAAACTTACGACTAGCTTTTACTCGAACATGAACATACAGATCTCCCGTTGATCCACCCCTAACTGGTTCACCTTTACCACCCAATCTAATTGACTGACCATCGGAAATACCAGCTGGAATCTTTATCTTAATCTTTTCTGATCCGTGAGCAATCCCCTTACCATCACACTTACTACATTTTTTGTCTACTTTTTGACCCTCGCCATGACAATCTGAACAAGCGGATTGAGTCTGAAAATTACCCAAAATAGTCTGTTGAACTTTATTCACTCGACCGGTTCCCTTACAGGTTGAACAATCTTCAATTTTTGCACCAGGTTCAGCACCGTTTCCGCCACAATGATCACACAAAACTCTTTTTTGTAAATTAACTTCCTTTTCAACACCGAAAACAGATTGTTCAAAATCAATCGACAATTCGATTTGAACATCAGCACCACGAGCACTCTTGGCTTGGCCACCTCCACCACCACCAAAAAATGAACCAAAAACATCACCCATATCTCCGAAATCAAAATTAACATTACCACCCCCGAATGGACTTCCACCACCCTGAGATCTAGCAAAGTCTTGATAATTGAAACCACCTGGGCCACCTGAGGCACCATTAAAAGATTGACCAAACTGGTCATATTGTTTTCGTTTCTCTGGTTTGCTCAAAGTTTGGTAAGCCTGACTAATTTCTTTAAACTTGTCTGCATTACCATTACCCTTATCTGGGTGATGTTCGTGAGCTAATTTTCTAAATGCCTTTTTAATTTCATCAGCTGAAGCGCTTTTTGAAACACCAAGTACATCATAATAGTCTTTTGCCATCTTACTATATCTACAATATTAATTATTTATTCCTTAGGGGTCTGAAATCCCATTTTTTCTTTCAAACTTTCAGCCACCTCTACTGCTCCAAACTGTTCTTCATATTTTTTCAAATTATCACTCATTGCTGTAATCATTCTTTTCAAATGACCCGGACTAGTTATAATTTTACCACAAACTCGTCCACTTGGAGGCAAAATATTCAGAAAAGTTAAAATGAACTCTTCCTTATTGTGAGCCACTTGCATACCATTAGAATATTCACCACCAGCCAAGCCGTCTTTAATTTGAATTTGAGACTGTTGTTTTGGCTGGGCTACTTGTTGATTGTTGTTTTCGTTTTGCATATTTTTTTAAAAGAGTTAATAAAGACCCCTAATAAATACACCACCAGCCCAAATCAACACGCACTAGGCTGGCAATGCATCATTAATTCTAATTCTTATTTCTTCTCCTCTTCATTAGGCTTCGCTTCAGTATCATCGGGCCTCGCTTCAGTATCAGCGTCTTTTGCTTCAGTCTCGCCATCTTTCTTCACTTCTTCAAAGTCAGCTTCAACTGGTTCTTCTTTCTTTTCGTCAGTTGACGCACTGTCCTTTGGCGCTTCACCTTCAGCTGGCTTTTCCTGTTCATACATTTTAGCTCCAACCTTCTGGATTTCATCACTCAATTCATCATAACTTTTCTGAATCAAGTCTTTGTCTTCACCATCTTTAATCTTTTTCAAATCTTCAACCTTGTCCATAATTGATTTTCGAGTATCTGCATCTACCTTGTCCCCTGCATCTTTTAAGGTTTTTTCAGTAGTCATAATCAAGCTTTCGACCTGGTTTTTCAAATCAATCGATTCTCTTTTCTTTTTATCCTCTTCAGCATGAGTCTCAGCATCAGTTTTCATCTTTTCAATTTCTTCCTTAGATAATCCACTTGATGCAGTAATAGCAATATGCTGTTCTTTACCAGTTGCCTTATCAGTCGCCTTAACATTTAAAATACCATTAGCATCGATATCAAAATGAACCTCAATCTGTGGCACTCCTCTTGGTGCTGGTGGAATTCCGTCTAGAGTAAATCGACCTAAAGTCTTATTATCTGTAGCCATTGGTCTTTCACCTTGCAAAACATGAATTTCTACTGCTGGCTGATTATCTGCTGCAGTTGAAAATGTTTGAGTTTGAGAAGTTGGAATGGTAGTGTTTTTTTCAACCAATTGAGTCATTACTGCTCCCATGGTTTCAATTCCCAATGTAAGTGGAGTAACATCGAGTAATAACACATCTTTCACATCGCCCTGTAAAACACCAGCTTGAACTGCAGCACCACTAGCTACTACTTCATCTGGGTTCACTGACACATTAGGCTTTTTACCAAAGAATTCTTCTACTTTCTTTTGAACTAAAGGCATTCTAGTCATACCACCTACTAAAATTACTTCCTCTATGGCTTTAGCTTCCATTCCTGCGTCCTTTAAGGCGGTTTTAACGGACTCAAAAGTCTTTTCCACTAATTCACCCACTAATCCTTCAAGTTGAGCTCTAGTCACCTTTATGGTCAAATGTTTTGGTTGACCATCTGGTCCTTGAGTAATAAATGGTTGGTTAATTTCTGTCTCCATTTGAGTAGACAATTCAATCTTCAACTTTTCAGCTGATTCTTTCACTCGTTGCAATGCAGTTTGATCTTTGCTCAAGTCAATTCCTTCAAGTTTCTTAAACTCTTCCAAAATCCAAGCCATAATTGCTTGATCAAAATCATCACCACCTAAGTGAGTATCACCATTAGTTGATTTTACCTCCACAGTATCTTCAGCAATATCTAAAATTGAAATATCAAAAGTACCACCACCTAAATCATAAACAGCGATCTGTTGACCTTTTTTAGTTTCAAATCCATAAGCCAAAGCAGCTGCAGTTGGCTCATTAATAATTCTTTTAACATCTAATCCAGCAATTTCACCAGCATCTTTAGTGGCTTGTCTCTGAGCGTCATCAAAGTAAGCTGGAACAGTAATAACTGCTTCAGTAATTGTTTCGCCTAACTTTTCTTCTGCATCAGATTTTAGCTTTTGTAAAACCATTGCTGATATCTCCTGAGGACTATGATCTTTGTCTCCCATTACTACTTTAATACCATCACCGGATTGTTTAATCTCAAACGGCATATGTTTGGCATCAGCTTGAATTTCATCATCAGTCCACTTTCGACCAATAAATCGTTTAACTGAAAACAAAGTATTAGCTGGATTAGTTACTGCTTGTCGCTTTGCAGATACACCAACCAATCTTTCACCAGTCTTATTAACGGCAACCATAGATGGAGTGGTTCGTGAACCCTCTTTATTCTCCAAAATCTTTGGCTTTCCACCCTCCATAACTGCCATCGCACTATTTGTTGTTCCTAAATCGATTCCTAAAATTTTACTCATATTTTTGTTTATTATTACTTTTTAAATAATTTATTTTGCAACTTTTACTTTTGCTGGCATTAACACCTTGCCATCTACAATATATCCAGCCTGTACCTCTTCAAAAACCATATCCGGATCATGTTCTTTAGATTCTTCATGGGCTATTGCTTCGTGGATATTATGATCAAACTTTTCTCCTATTGTTTTTATCTCTTCAATTTTATACTTAGCCAAGAAATCTTGAAATTGTTTTTGAATGTGACCAATACCTACTACCCACTCTACTTTTTGCTGATCTTCCGGAATATGTTTTAATGCTAACTTAAAATGATTATAAACTGGCAAAATCTGAGACATAAAGGTGGCATTAATCATTTCAATGATCTCTTGTCGCCTACTACCCTCACTCTTTTTGTAATTTTCAAAATCCGCTTGAGTTCTTTGCCAACCAGATAGACTTTCCGCTGATTGCTTCTCTGCTTCAACTAATAACTTTTCTAGCTCTTTAATATTCTTACTATTTTTCTTTTCCTTCATAAATTAACAACTTAATTATAAATTTGATAATATTTTTCTAGCTAAATCAATTAATTCCATATTTTCTCGATAATTCATTCGATTGGGACCAAGGATACCAATCACCCCTTCATCGCTACCTGATTCATACCGAGCTATCACAGCAGATGACTCCTCACCAAACGGATTTTCTGGACCAATCATAATTTGCGCGCTCGAGTCAATGTCTTCAAATATTCCGTCCATTAGCTCATCTAAGTTATCAATAACATCACTCATATCATTTACTAATTCCTGATGAGCGAATTCAGGCTGTCTAAACAAATTGGAGATACCAGTATAATACACATCACCAGAATTTGAACTGACCAAGACTACTTCTCCAGATATATCAGCAATTTTTTTGGCCAAACTTTTGACCGGACTCTCATCTACACCCTCCTCAATGGATAAAGCTTTTAGCCCTTCCCTCTTTTTGTTTTTTGATTTACCACCAATAACAAAGTTATTGATATAATACTGATAACCTTTAGTGGTAGGAACTCTTCCAGATGAGGTATGAGGCTGAAAAATAAGATCTCGTTCTTCTAATTCCGCCATATAATTTCGAATCGTAGCAGAACTTACATCAGGTAGATATTTGAAAACTACCAAACCAGATCCAACCGGACTGGCTGTTTTGATATACTCCTCTACTATAATTCGAAGTAGGTTGTCTATTTTATTCTCCTCCATCTATAAAATATTATTTTAGCACTCTCGCTATCCGAGTGCTAAGATAATTCTATATGCTTTTTAAGAAAGTGTCAAGTGCCTTATATAAACCATTGAATTGTGATATACTTTAATTAAATAATTTAAAATCATGTTTAAAAAAATAATCTTAACTTTATTGTTATTTGGACTACTAATTCCTAGTGTTTCCCTGGATGCCGCTGCTAACCCCCTTTTCAAAAAGGGAGTAGACGAAGCAATTGGCGAAGAATCTAATACTTACGTTAATGTTAAGGGAGTTGGGCAAATTGTAGTAAATAGTGATCGAACAGACGTTACAGTGGCTGGCATCCCAAAGGTAAGCTTCCCCCAATTTATTGGCACCATGGTTAAAACAATTCTAGCAGTTTTAGGGATTATTTTTATTATTTTAATAATTTATGCTGGCGCCCTCTGGTCTCTTTCCGTGGGTGACGCTGCAAAAATAACCAAAGCTAAGGGAATGCTAATTGCTGGAGTGATTGGAATAATCATTATAATAGGCTCATATACAATTGTCTCGTTTGTTATAACTGCAATAGGTACTCCAACACCAGCTGTAGCACCAGCTACAACACCGGCTCCAACCGAAACGCCTCTACCCTTGTTTTAAACTTTTATTTATTCAATAAAAAATAAATGACTTAAAGAAGATTAAGCCTTTTATGTTCCATAAAAGCATAGGGGTCACACCCCCTAGACAGGCCCTTTAAATTAAAAGCTAAGTAATAAACGCTTCATTCCCTATAATGAAGCGTTTATTTTATTCAATTATATTGATCTTATTGATCAAGTCACTAAGCAAATTTTTCATTTCCCTTTGAGCTACTACGCTGTCATCACTATTTACAAAGATATTCCATTGCCTTAGAATATTCTCATCTCCTAGTCGACGGACAGAATTTTCCAATTGCAGACGAGTTTCAAAATTAACCTCTGTTTCTGATTTTAGAACTTCTTCAATTAACATTTTTGTAAACAATAAAGCTTTAGTGTTAACTTTTTGTATTTCTAAAACTGTTCTTGCCTGCTTGAGTTCTTCTTGGACCCTAACACACCTTAGGGCTAAAAAGACTGTGGAGAATAATAGAACAATAATCACCACCGACCAAACTATTTTTGTCTTGTTCATATTATTTCTTTATTTTTAATAATAAAAATGAGACTAAAACTATTAAAACTATTAATAACAATACTATTGTGATCTGCCACCAATACCTCTCCAACAACCAAACACTACCCTTTAATTCAATGTTTTCATGAACACTACTACCTTCTTTAACTTTAAATGGTTTAGAACTATAAGTGTTGTAGTTTTCAGCTTCTACTTTCAGTTGGTATGTTCCTTCTGGTACTAAGAATGAGTATTTACCATTATCAGTAGTTATTTGAGGGTTCTCTTGGTTAAACTCATTAGCTGGCCATAGGATATATTCATTTTCACTTGTTTGTAAATAAAGTGAAACTTTAGCATTAGAGATTCTAGCTTTTTCATTTGTTCTATCGTCTATGTAATACACATAACCCTCTGGATCAATAACAGTAGTTAGTCTTACTATCTTAGGTGTCTTTTGGTATTTGTAAGAAATAGCAGTAAGTATTTCAAAGGTACCTTCTACTGGAGGGGTGGTGATGCCAGTGGTATATATTCCATCATTATCTTCATCTAGATAGTCAAACTCCATTAATACTAATAGTTGGTCTGGTTTAGGGTCTAAGACCTCCTCCTGACCTCTCTCTTCAAGTAATGGAGAGTCTTGTTCACCTAGTACTCTTCCCCCATTACCACTGATCCTAGGCAATCTCAAGTCCATGGCATACACAGGAGAGATTAAACTATTAAACCATGTGTTTCTTACTACTGGTTTAGTAACATCATTCATTGAAGTACGATCTATCTCTTTTAGAATTAGATAACCTTTGACTCCTTCTACTGTTTCATAATCCTTGGGTTTAATTGCTAGTTTTATGTCTTGGTTAGATGAAACAGTTATTTTCTTCTCTATCTTGTTGTTTGATGTTATTTCTACTTTAGTAGATATATCTATAAACTCATCACTAGTTCTAATAAACACTAGATCCTCTGGTATTGCTTCTTTTACTTCTTTTGACATCTCACCCAATGGAGTAGCTTTAGAGATTAGAGCTACAATTGGCTTTCCACTAATACTATTAGTAGTTACTTTAGTAGTTCTAGTTACTTCACTAGCTAATTGAGATGGACTAATACTACCTGAAGATAGTGCTGAATTAGTAATACCAGGGAGAGTGAAAGAGATACCTTTAATGTTCTCTAAGTCTTTTTTAATGTTTAGATCAATATTAGTGTTATCTAATGTATCACCTAAAGATGGGAATTGTTTAGTTAGATCACTTAAATCATTAGATAGAAGAGCATATTGAGCTATTTCATCTAGTTGCTCCATAGATAGGTCTATTAAATCTAGTCCTTCTATTCCTAGTTCATTAATCACTAAGGGAATGTCTTGAATTAGCTCTACAAGGTCTAACTCTTGGTCTATTAGTTCTTCTTCAAGTAGAGCATCACTTACGTCTTGAGGGATAATAATCTCTTCCTCTGGTAGAATACCTAGATCTTCTAGTTCTTCTATGTCTTCTTCTGTTAAATCTTCTGAAGTGATTGGTTCTGGGTCATTAATTACTAATACATCTTCTGATGAGTCTTGTGGTGTATCTACTGTAGTATCTCCTCCATCACTAGAGTCTGTATTACCTCCAAAGAGGCTAGGCATAAAGAAAGAGGCAACACCACAAGACTCTGTAGTCGCACTAACACTACTTGAGTCTACTGATTCAATGTTATTAGCATTTCTAGCTCTAACAGTGAAGGAATAGCTAGTGTTACAAGCTAATTCACTAGAAATCCAAGTAGTAGCAGTAATCCAACCACTGTTAGTACCTTTAGAACCATTAGTAATATTGAAATAAGTACCACTAGGGTTAGAGTTAGCACCCCAAGTAGCTGTTATCTTATTTGAAGAGTTAACTGAAAGTGTAGGAGTACTAGGAACACTAGCAAGAGTATAGATAGTAGTAGAGGCTACTACAGTAGAGTAGCTTGAAACATTATCTATTAGATCTTTAGATCTAACTTGGTAACTGTATTGAGTATTAGGGGTTAAGCCACTATCTATGTATGTTTTAGATCCTTGGTAGGTAGTACTATCTGTTCCTCCATCATTATTACTAGTTTCGTTAAACCAATAGGTAGAAGGATGAACTCCTACAGTAGCATCTGTTGAAGAAGCACTAATTACTGTTATTTGAGTGCTACTATCTGCTGTTATTACATCTATTGCAATATTAGTTGGTGCGGTAGTGTCTAAAACTAAAGAACCCATACTAGTCCAAACGGAGAGAGCTACTCCATCACTGTTTCTAGCACACCAATAGTAAGTACCATCACTACCAATAGATGAACTTGGAGTGTATGAAGTTGTTTCGTTAATAGTACTTGTTTCACTACTGGTACCACTGTCTACTATGGTGCCATCATCTAAACAATCTTGAGCACTAACACTACTAATTCTATAATCTGTAGTTCCTACATCCCCTATGTCTGCATCTGTGTAGTTAACGGAGAGAGTTGGAGTATTGTCATTAGTATTACTAGCATCACTAGGAGAAACTAGAGTAGGAGCATTTGGTGCTACATTAGGCTGCTGTACTCCTATGGTGTAGAAGGTAGAAGTACTGTTCTGATTGTTATATGAAGTGGAGACGTATTGTTCGCTCCTTGCGGAGCTAGAGATACGGACTTCGTCGATTGTGCCGTTGAAGAATTCTGTATTTTTATCTAATGCTCTTGCCCCAAAAACCCAATCTACACTAGATAAAACTGAACTAGTTGTTATATCAATTTCTGAATCACTTTCTACCCCATCAACATGAACTTTAAAGGTATTCCCTTTATCTCTTACCAAAACGATATAATACCATTGATTTAAATTTAAAACATCCCCTAAAAGAGCAGTAGGATTAACATTATCATCAATTTGTGCCTCTATTGTAATCCCTGCTCCACTTGGGTCAGCATGAAGGTTAATATGATTACCATTATAGTCTCCAGCACCTTGATAATTATTTATCAAATAACTAGATTTACTTTCAGCGAAATTTATCCAAGTAGATATAGTAAAACTATCGTTTAGTTCAAGAGGATTTGTTCCACCTGTTGCTGTTCCGTTTAAATCAACATAATCCCCAGCCCCATCAAAACTAAACGCCTCAGCCACCTTGCCAGAATTATATACAAGATTATCTGTCGAAGAAGCATTATCATAAGCTGTACCGTTGTTTGCATTACTGGTACTGTCAGTTGCATCATCATTAGACCCTAAATGCCAAACACCCACATAATCACTGGCCCAAGTAGCAGTACTAGAAGATTGAATAGGAATAGTAGAAGAACCATAGTACATGTTAATTACTGTATCAGTGGTAGATGATATTGAGTCTAAATTAACCCAAGCAGTAAGAACTCCAGTAGTACTATCGTATTCATCTATTTCATGATATAGTTTTTCACCACTAGAGTTAGCAAATAGTATATCGTTACCTAAGAGATTACCTACGTAACCACCAGAGGTGGTTGCTTTTAAATTTGTGTCAGTGACAGAGTATAGTACTGGGAAGTTAGTAAGGTTAGAAGTTACTTTAGTGTTATCTATAGTAATTACTTTATAGTATGAGTTACCAAAGTATTGGTAGTTAGTGAAGTTAGGAGTGGTAGCGTTAAACGCTGTCCAACCACTACATCCTCCATCATCATCACAAGCATTTACTTGCCACATCATAGATGTAGAAGATGCAATACCACCTATTACTACTTGAGTAGTAGTTCCACCAGAGTAGTCACCATGGGAGGGTTGAGCATACCAAATACTTGTAGCACAGTTAGCACGAGTAGTAGCACTAGTACATGAAGTAGCTACAGTAGGAGTAGCTGGAGAGTTAAAGGATTGAGTAGTAGAGGCTACTTCAAAGTATAGTGTTAGTACTTCTGATGTGTCACTATCTGTAGTAGAAGCTTGTAACATTACAGTAGAAGCGTTTATATATTCACCATTAACTATTTGAGCAGTGTTACTACCACCATAGTATTGACTTAGAGTAGGAGTAGCTGGGTTACTATTAGGGGTTTCTACTCCTATAGTGTAGAAGGTAGAGGTGGAGTTTTGGTTGTTATAGGTAGTAGAGATGTATTGTTCGCTCCTTGCGGAGCTAGAGATACGGGCTTCGTCTATTTGACCGTCAAAATATCTATCAGTCCGTTTATCAGCACCAATTCTAAACGGCTGAAGAAGCCCCTCATTATCACATTGTGCTGTACTCTGACCATAAAAATTACCATTGATATATAATTTATTACCACCAACTGACGTATCTCCTGTCCAAGTCCCGACAACATAATACCATTGATTTATAGTGGGTATGGAATAACTAATATACGTGTGTGTACATGCTGTTGCACCAACCTCCCAAAATATAGCATTTCCGCCACTAATACTAATTAACCAATTATCATTAACAGTGTCTTGAGTTTGTCCTGCCCCAAACATACCTTGAATTCTAGAGTCATCTTTTATATAAAACCAACCACTTAAAGTTAAATCTCCAGTTATATTCAAACTAGCACTATCAGCAACGCTAACATAATCCCCATTTCCATCAAAAGCAAACGCTCCATTTACTTGTCCACTGGCAGTAGAAGAGGCATTGCCCTTTGCCGTACCATTATTTGCATTACTAGTGGAGTCCGTTGTAGAAGCAGTAGCATTATTAGGTAAATGCCATACCCCAGCATAGTCACTAGCCCAAACGCCAGTAGTAGTAGAGTGATCTACACTATCTATGTCACCATAGTACATGTTTAAAGTAGTGTTCGTAGTAGAAGAGATACTATCTAGTTCTACCCAAGCTATTAACTCTCCTGTAGAGCTAGTGTATTTCTCTATTTCATAATCTAAATAAGTTCCATCACTACTAGTGAATACAATATCAGTTGCATCTGTCTTTTGAATTCTACCATTAGTTGAAGTAGCTTTTAAATCTTCTAAGGTAGTACTAAAGAGCATTGGAAAGTTAGTGAGGTTAGAAGTTACTTGGTCAGCATCAATAGTAATACTTCTTGTAGTTGCCATACCAAAGAAGTCATCTCTAGTGAAGTTAGGGGTAGTAGCATTATATTCTACCCAAGAGGAACATCCTGCACTATCATCACAAGCTTTAACTTGCCATTTATAACTAGTATCTTCTACTAAACCACTAACAGTGGTAGTAGCAGTGTATGGGGTACTAGAATAATCCCCTGAACTGGAGGTGACATACCAAATGTTAGTAGCACAGTCTGCAATAGCTACTCCTGCTGCACAAGATGTACCAGTAGTAGGAGTGGCAGTAGAGTCAAAGGCAGTAACACTTGTTTGTACTTCAAAGAAGAGAGTAATAGTTTCAGTGGTATCTGCGTCGGTAACACTAGCCATTAGATCTATTGCTTGATTATTAGTGTAGTCAGTGTTTAATATTGCACGAGTAGTGGTAGCTACATATTGAGTAGGACTAGATGGAGAAGTAGGAGTATTACCTCCTGCTACTTCTGCACCAAATAACATAAATTCACTAACGGCTACTTGATTGTTGTATTCTGTGAGGATGTCAGCATCGGTTCTAGCAATGTTAGAGACACGGACTTCGTCCATTAAGCCATCGAATTGACCATTGTATCCATCAGCAAGATAAACTGTCGCAGCGTTCTCTTGAACAGCATGAGTTGCATCATCCTCATATGTTCCCTTAAGAACACCGTTAACATACAGATTAAAATCATCGTCTTCATCAAGTGTTATCGTCACCATTGCCCATGTGGTATTAACAACATCGCTCACCGTAAGTCTATAACCACCATCAACGTACAGGGTTGTTTCCGTACTATTTGAAGCGCGTGCATATAGTATGAATGGGCTGCCATGAACGCCAGCATCCCATGAAAAGATACCACGTTGGGTAGTAGTGGTTGAGTCTGGATTTACCCAAAATGAAACAGTCAAACGCGAAAGACTTGTCCCATCTAGTGCAGCGCTTATGTAATCCCCATCCCCATCAAACGCAAAGGCTTCCCCTACATTACCACTACTATTAACTAGATTAACAGTCGAAGATGCATTTGCATAAGCAGTGCCCTTATTGGCATTGGAAGTAGAATCAGTCGTTGAGGCGGTTGTGTCATTACCGAAATGCCACACCCCCAAATAATCACTACTCCATGTAGCAGTTGTAGTCGCCTGATCAGTAGATATATCAGAGTTACCATAATACATATATAGTACTTTATCTGTAGTACTAGATACATCAGTTTCTATCCAATGGACTATCTCACCAGTGGTAGCATCATACTTTTCTACTTCAAAGTCTAGAAGAGTATCACCATCACTATCTGTCCATACTATGTCATAACCACTTGCGTTTTCAACATTGCCACCATTACCAGTTGTCTTTAGTCCTGCTAGGGTGGTAGTGGCTAAAACAACGAAGGAGTCTGTAGTAGTAGCTACCTTAGTGTTATCTATGGTTATTTCTCTTCTGTAGGTGTAACCAGAGACCCATGCTTCTCCTGCTGCTTCAGTAACTGAGACATTAGGGAAGATCATAGTAGTAATAGAAGATACAAAAAGACTTATTACTACTACAGCTAGAGCCATAGATAGAGTAGATAGTTTAGCCTTCTTTTGTTTCTTGTTGTGTACTAGTTCTAAGTACTCTTTAAGGTATGCTTCTTTTACTTCACTAGGGTTAGAGTTATTTACTTTCTTATTGTTTTTTAGCTTAGTTGGTATTCTACTATTAAAGTTAATACCAAGGGGTTCTTTAGTATTACCTATTATCATCTTGAAGCTAGTGTTAGGAGTTCTTAAGGCAAGGGTAAGATAGTTTAAAGCACGAGTAAAGATACTCTTAGTTCTTTTGGGAACTATAGTTTTAGAGTTCTTTAGGTTGTAACTCTTCTTTATCATATAAAGTTATCCTTTCTTTTTAACAAGTAGCCATATAACCATTCCAATGCCAACTAATATCGCTAAACCAACAACCATCATCCAAAACTTCCAACTTACAAATATACTCCACCAGTTCTGTATTGCTTCAAGCTCTACATTCTCATGAATACTCTCTCCCTCTCTTACTTCAAAGTTATTAGATTGGTAAGAGTGGTAGTCATTTGCTTCAACAATTAGATAATATGTTCCTTCTGGTACTAAGAATGAGTATTTACCATTATTAGTAGTTATTTGAGGGTTCTCTTGGTTAAATTCACTAGCTGGCCATAGGATATATTCATTTTCACTAGTTTGTAAATAAAGAGAAGCTTTAGCATTCTTTATTCGAGTTTCAGCACCATCTCGCTCTACTCTATACACATAACCCTCTGGATCAATAACAGTAGTTAGTCTTACTATCTTAGGTACTTTTTGGTATTTGTAAGAGATAGCAGTAAGTATTTCAAAGGTACCTTCTACTGGAGGAGTTGTTA
>Ga0233436_1002206_pt1 | contig 14350 bp, 8 predicted proteins | sample SI_122_August201_2_FD_182723 | JGI IMG/M metagenome (GOLD analysis project Ga0233436, IMG submission 182723) | Seawater microbial communities from Saanich Inlet, British Columbia, Canada - SI_122_August2016_150_MG | ecosystem: Environmental > Aquatic > Marine > Inlet | place: Canada: British... | reverse complement strand
CTTTTGGTCAGTACGCTCTACTGAAGAGAGTAGAGAGCTTGCTGAGAAAGCGATTAAGATGATTCTTAATGCGCTAGAACGCTCTCTGGATGGAGACCTGCATGCAAAGGGACAAATGGCATTGGCAGCCCACCTAGCGGGTAAAGCAATTAATATGACAACTACCACGGCACCGCATGCGCTCTCCTACTATCTGACGACTTACTTCAAGATTCCGCATGGACATGCAGTTGCGTTAATTCTAGGGGAGATGCTGGTGATTAATGCACAACCCACGACGGATAATCTCTCCCCTGAACTAAATTATGTGCAATACCTGGTTCAGATCAAAACGCTATTTCTGCTTATGGGTGGTGATTGTGCACAGGCGTGCAGGGACCAATGGTACAATTTAATGCGAAATATCGGGTTGGAAACATCGTTGTTTCAGGCCGGAGGGGTAACACGAGAAGATCTGAGTCCTATCGTGGATAGTGTGAATATGGAGAGGTTGCAAAATAATCCAGTCCGACTGTCTGCAGATGATTTACATGCACTACTGTCGAGGCTCTTATGATAGTAGTTGATCGATGTAAGGAAGAATGCCTAGGCGATGTCAAAAATGTGTTTTTAGATAGTTTTATTGTTGTTGTCTGCTGAAGCAACCTATCGCTTTTAGTCCATAGTTGGTGAGTTGTATTGTATTGAGTTGAGTTGAGTTTATGAACAAAAATCGTACTGTCTTTGTTTCCGGGAATTTTAATATTGTCCATCCAGGTCATTTGCGGTTACTACATTTTGCTAAGGAGTGTGGTGATTGGTTGATTGTTGCTGTAACTGGGGATAGGGTTGCGGGTTCTTCCGCGCATGTTCCAGAATATTTGCGCTTAGAGGGGGTTCAAAGTCATAGTTTGGTGGATGAAGCATTTATCTTGAATGAGTCCATTGTTGATGCCATTGGTAGTATTAGACCTGATATTGTTGTTAAGGGTAAAGAATATGAATTTCATCATAATGCTGAATTGGACGCATTGAACCAGTATGGCGGACGATTGTTATTCAGCTCTGGAGAGACCTTTTTTTCATCTTTTGATTTAATACGAAACGAGTTTAAAGCGTTTGACTCTAAATCGATACATGTTCCGCTTGAATACCTTGAGCGACATCAGATAGATAAGGCTAGATTAAAGAGTTTCCTAGGTGATTTTTCCTGCTTGAAGGTTTGTGTGATTGGCGATTTGATCGTGGATGAATATATTACCTGTGAGCCGCTGGGAATGTCTCAGGAGGATCCAACCATTGTAGTGATGCCCCTGGACAGTACACGCTTTATTGGTGGTGCAGGGATTGTTGCCGCTCATGCGGCGGGTTTGGGAGCATCGGTGCAGTTTATTTCAGTGACGGGCAGCGACGCATCACGAGAGTTTGCACTGGAGCGTTTGGAAGAAGTGGGGGTGGACGCTCAGTTGTTAGAGGATGACAATCGCCCAACGACCCTAAAGCAGCGTTTTCGCAGCAAAGGAAAGAGCCTGTTAAGAGTGAGTCATTTGCATCAAGGGGCGATCTCGGCTGAACTGCAGGCCCGCTTGTTGATGAAATTTGAACAGGTTTTGGATGGACTTGATTTGCTGGTTTTTGCAGACTTCAATTATGGTTGTTTACCGCAGAGCTTGGTGGATCAGCTAGTGACTATGGCCAAAGATCGAGATATTCTGTTAGTTGCAGATAGTCAGTCCTCTTCACAACTGGGTGATATCAGCCGTTTTAGGGGGATGGACCTCATTACCCCTACGGAGCATGAAGCGCGTATCAGTACCCGTAATCGGGAGGATGGTCTGGTGGTTCTGGCTGAACAGCTTCGTCAACAGGCCGCTGCAAAAAACATCCTACTCAAACTTGGGGAAGAGGGGGTGTTGATTCATGCTGGTAGTGGTAGTGGTAGTGGTAGTGGTAGTGGTAGTGGTAGTGGTAGTGGTAGTGGTAGAGATGGTGATTGGTTAACCGACCGGATAGATGCCTTGAATAGTGCGCCAAAGGATGTGGCGGGTGCGGGGGATTCCCTGTTAATCGTTGCTGCGATGACCATGGCTGTTGGTGGTACCATTTGGGATGCTGCCTGCTGGGGGGCACTAGCAGCAGCCGTGCAAGTTGGTAGGGTAGGGAATACACCGCTGCATAGCGAAGAATTGTTACGGGAAATAGCTTGATGCGTGTTCTGTTGTTGGCAGCTGGACTAGGTACGCGTTTGCGCCCATTAACCGACAGTGTGCCCAAATGTCTGGTGCTGATAAAAGGGCAGCCGCTGTTGGAAATCTGGCTGGAGCGCCTTACCAGCGTAGGATTCGGGCCTTTTTTGATTAATACCCACTATTTGTCAGATCAGGTTGAGACGTTTGTTGAAGGCTGTGCATGTCGTGATCAGATTAGTTTGGTACACGAGAGTGAGTTACGCGGTACAGCAGGGACCTTGAATGCTAATCTGGACTTCTTTCAAGGTGAAGATGGCCTGTTGATCCATGCAGATAACTACTGTTTGGCAGATCTTCGCGCTTTCCAGCAGGCACACTTGAGTCGACCATCAGAGTGCTTGGTAACCATGATGACTTTTCGAACAGAAGTCCCCTCTTCGTGTGGTATTGTGGGGCTTGATGAGCGGGGCGTTGTGGTTAGTTTTCATGAAAAAGTCCCCAATCCTCCCAGTAATTTGGCAAATGGAGCAGTCTATATTCTCTCTCGTGAATTTTTTGATATCATGAAGAGCAAATTGAGTGCTGCTGAGGATTTTAGCACTCAAGTTTTGAGCCAGTTAGTAGGGCGTATTTATAGCTATGAAACAAAAGAAATGTTTCTTGATATAGGCACACCAGAATCTTATAAGCAGGCAAACCAATAACCGTCTATCAGCCAATTTTTTTGATTGGCGTGCGTGATGCTCCATCGTTGTGAAGGAAAATAGAATTTTGATACCAGCTAGAGTGGCTATTCGTGCTTATGCCAGTAGCGAAACTGGGATTGGGCACTTGATGCGTATGCGTCATTTGGCAGCGGCGCTACAACAGCAAGGCGCTGCTGTGATTTTTATGCTGGATCATCCTGATACTGGGTTGAGAGAACTCCTTGATGGGTTGGAAGTCCTCTACCTGCGACAGAGTGCCTCACTGCAGTTGCTCGATCAACAGCAGGATGCACTAAAGGTGGTCGAACAGCTTCTGGGTTCTTCGGTTGAGGTGGTGCTGGTCGATGATTATCGCCTTGATGCTATCTGGGAGGCGGAAGTAAAGCGGGCAGGTTATCGTGTAGTCAGCATAGATGATACAGCAACTCGCATGCACCAATGTGACCTGCTAGTGGATCAAAAATGGAGAGGAGAGAAGACAGTAGGCAGTTATCAGGGGTTGGTCCCGCGAAATTGTCAGCAACTGTTAGGGCCTGATTATACGTTGCTTGCTGCAGAGTATGGGAAGTTGCAACAGAAAGTGGAGAGCCATACAGAGGCTCCTTTCAAGGTACTGCTCTCGCTGGGGGGGGGAGGTGACCTGGCTATGCTAGCTAGCTTGGTAGAGGTGTTGGTTGAGCAGTATGGGTATGATGCAGAGCATATTCAACTTCAGGTGGTTGTTGGCCCAGCGAGCAAAAATTGCAAACGGTTGTTAGAGTTGGCTGAGCAGGGAGTTGTTCAACTGTTGGTTGGCAAGCGTTCCCTGTTTGAGTATTACCGCTCTGCATCTCTGATAGTAGGGGCTGCTGGTGGAAGTATCTATGAGTGGGCGGCTCTTAAGGTGCCATCAATCTCTTTTTCAATCAGTGATAATCAGCAAAACAACCAATCTTGGTTGGATGATATCGGGCACTATTTTCATTTGCCAGAATTGAATGTGGAGGATACCTATCAGCTTGCTCAGCTGATAGAGTCGGTTAGAGAAAATTATGACCGAATACGGCAACTCTTTTTGCATGCACCAATACAGCTGGATGGAAAGGGGTGCATTAGAGTTGCCAGTGAGGTTTGTCGGCTACTGTCTGATGATAACGTATGTATTGCACCTCCGGCACCAATGAATGGGGTTATCAAGCGGGAGGAGGTTGAGGGCTATCTCATGCGCAAGGTAGATGATCGAGATATGAACCACTATCTGCAGAGCCGTAATCTCAAACTAAACCGAGGGAATATGATAGAGCAGGATAAGATTCGCCCTGTTGATCATTATTGTTGGTGGCTAGTCAACCAAAGAGACTCTTTTCTACTCTTTAAAAATGGCGATCCGATGCTCTATATTTGGCATGAGTGTGTTGAGGTTCTGGGGGAACAGTACTGGATTGGGGGCTGGTTTGTTTGTGGGGATGCGTGCCAGTACCAGGATACGCTTTATGCACTCTCTTGGCAGCTGGAGTGGACGGACAAATATTATCCAGAAATTCCGTGGATTGCCGTTATTAGTAGAGAGAACAACTTTGTCAAATTGTTAAATCAATATCAGGGGTTTAATGAGGTAAAGGTGGGCAGTGAGCGCAGTGCCGTAATAGCAGCTGCGTTTCCAAAGGCAAGTTTTGAGCAGTTCTATTTTGTAACCAGAGAACCGAGATGTGAAAGCAGCTAATTTGGGTGTTGAAGCAATAAAGTCTGTCTAATTAGGAGAAAACAGTATGCATGTTGTGGGGTCAGTCATAGCCCGTCTGGGTAGCAAGCGGCTTGCCTATAAAAATATCCTGCCATTTGCAGGGCAACCGATGCTCGGTATTGGCATTGAGACGCTAAAGCGCGCTGCAACAGTGGATCAGGTTGTTGTATCAACAGAAAGTGAGTTAATTGCCCGAGTAGCACATGATTTCGGTGTGGATGTATTACGCCGCCCTGATGAGCTGGCTGGTGATGATGTGGCATCTGTTCCTGTCTTTCAGCATATTGTAGAGCACTATCCGTGTGATGTTCATGTTAACCTCAATGTTAATTTCCCAACCTGCTCTGAAGAGGTGGTCAATAAAGCTGTTGAAGTCGCTCTTCAGTATGAAGAGTCCCTCTCAAGGCCGTGTGCAGTTTGGGCGCAAACATATCAACGCCTAATGTATTATGGTGACCCTTTTACAATAACAGCCGAAATTTTCGATGATAAACGGGCGGGTGCGATTGATGTGCACACTGAAGAGGAGCTGCTGGAGGTCTATCGTATTAGGCAGGGGGCGATCAAGGAGTGGGAATGATTGCATACCGCATTAAGTATCAATAGAGCTATTTGTTCACACCAGTTCAATGAGCAAGATATATTCCATAGTCCGTAGCCACGCCGTCGCGTCGCCAGATAAAATCGCTATTATTGGTGATGGGGGAGAGGTGTTCAGCTATCAACAACTACTCTCAGCAGTAGATCATCGTATTCAACAGCTGCAGGAAGTGGTAGAGCCAGACAGTAGTCGAGTGGCGCTCTGCCTGCATGAAGGGGAACAGATCCCCGTTACTGTGCTGGCCTTGAATTACCTTGGTGTGCCCGTTATTCCGCTAAACCCAACGCTGCAACCACTGCAGATGGTGGCATTTTTAGATGCGGTTGATGCTACGGTTGTGGTTCTGGAGTCTGCAACAGCAGCTGCATTTGTGGGGCTGGACGAATCCATTCAGCAGGTAACGGTTGAAGATCCCCATTTTACGGTGCAGCAGGGAGGGGCCGGTAGTGTTCAGGGTGGACGGGAGTACCAGAAGGACGAAGCCTTTCTCATTACCCTCTCATCCGGATCAACAGGTGATCCAAAACCCATAATTTTATCAGAACAGAACAAGCTAGGCCGGGCCAAACAGGCAGAACAGATGTACCAAGTTACGGCGGAAGATCGTGTTTTATGTGCATCTCCATTTTTCCACTCTTTGGGGCAGCGTCTCACCTTTATGCCGCTGTTGAAAGGGGGGACGCTGGTATTAATGGATCGATTTACTCCGCAGCGCTGGGTTGATCTGGTTGCAGCACAGGAGGTGACCTTCACCATCTGTGTCTCTTCTCACCTCTATGCGTTGCGTGAGCAACTGGTTTCTCAAGGAGAGCGACTCCACTCACTGCGTGCGCTTGTCAGCTCATCGGCAGCGATTGACAAGGAGCTGAAAGAGTACCTGTTTGAACAGGTGGGTTGTGCCTTCTATGAAATTTATGGGGCAACGGAGGTGGCCATTGTCACTAATCTGGAACCTAAAGATGTAGCCCATAAGTCGGCCTCGGTGGGGAAGGCATGTGAGGGGGTTGAAGTAATGATTCTGAATGACCAACACCAGCCGCTTCCTACTGGAGAGGTGGGGGAGATTGCCTGCCGGTCTCCACTGATGTTTAGTGGGTACCTCAACCAGCCGGAGCTGACGGAGGTAACCCGTCACCAGGGCTACTTTCTGACGGGAGATCTGGGGTACCAGGATGAGGATACTTTTCTCTACTTTGTCTCTCGTAAGAAGGATGTGATTATCTCCGGGGGCAGTAATATCTACCCGATGGATATTGAGGCGGTGGTTTTGGAGTCGGCCTCTATTGCCGAGTGTGCGGTGGTTGGGATCAACGATAGTTACTTGGGTGAGGTCGTGATTGCAGTCTGTGTATGGCGGCAGGGAGAGGAGCAGGATGAGTGGCAGTTGAGACAGTGGGTTAATAGCCAGTTGTCCCCGTTTCAGCGCCCACTCAAATACTTCTTTGTTGAGCAACTACCGTTAACCAGCACAGGGAAGATCAATAAACGGGCCCTGAGGGAGGAGCATAATCGTTTGGGCCTAGACCTGTCGGCCAAGATCCGGTTGATGATATAGTGAGTTCATGGCATAACTTGAGGGGGGTATGATTTAAGAGACTATGTTCAGAGTGGTAAGTAAAATCAAATGGTAACTATTCAGAGGTATTAAAAAAACCTGAAATAATTGGCTCTTCTCTGAATGGTTGAGTGAAAAAAGAGACGATGACACCGATCAACTCTATGATTACATTGGTTTTGCCGACTAATGATGCACCTTAATGCCTATATTTAGAGTCTCCTCAAAAACTTAGGACTGAAATCCAGCGCAGTGTCCGATCTGAGAATTTCTGCCGGCTTGCGCCATAGGTTTTCACTTGCCGCAGGTTATTTACTGGATAATTTCTCCAGCACCAAACTAAAAGAGTTCTTGCGCTGCTTTTACAGCGTACAAAAAAGACCCTTGCGAGGATCAGTAGGTTCATCACCAAGAAGATGCTGTTGATCCATGCCTCACTGGTACGGGCTGTCTTGGCCCTGATGTAGTTCAGGTTGTAGCCATTCTTTCCCTGCCCAAACTTTCCTTCAATGGGGATGCGCTGGCAATATTCTTCATGACGCTGTTTCTTGAGCTGTTTTAGCTCTTCTCGGTTCTCTTCGGTCATTTTTTTGGGGCGACCCAGTGGTTTTCCTGCAAACCGGATTTGAAGTTTCTTGAGGTATGCCCGGTTCTCCCGATTACCATAGGCTGGATCGCCTAATACAGCTTCTGGATAGTATCCATAGCGCTCACGGTAGGCCTCTACCTGTTCCGCAAGGTCATTGCCTTCGTTAAAAGCATCCCAGCGTATCTGATCTACCCTTGCTATCCCTTCTTCTGTCAGACTGGCGCTGAGCTTGGCTCCAAATTCGACGTTTTTGTTGAGCTTACCTCGTATGATAGGGCGCACATGCGGTTGGCTGATGCTGACGATTCGATCATCACAGCGCCGGGTTTTGGTGTTATACATCTCTTGTTGCTGCTCATAGAGGTGCTGGATCACCCAGTATCGATGAACCAACCAGCGCAACAGGGGGATGGGAGTCCCTTCAGAGTAGGCCTGTAACTGTTGTTCAATATAGCCAAGGTTACGGCGCAGGTACTGTAGCTGCTGCCTGATCCCCCGACGAATCACTTTAGCTCCAGGCTTACGCTGTTTGACGATAGCAAGGTAGGCCTTGCGGGCATTCTGCCGATAGGTGCGAGGTTTCTTCTTATCGTCATTCTTGGCATGAAGCTCATCGATGATCTTTTCAGTCAGCTCGCGAGCCTCATTGAGCAGACTCAGATCCGTTGGGTAACGGATAGCCTGTTCAGCTACGGTAGCATCCAGAATCAGTTTCCCTCTGTTCTCAGGCAGTGTGATGGGAGGACTCTCTTCCTGTAACTGTTCTATCTGCTCCGTTGTATCAGAAGGGCCAGAGGGTGGATTCTGGTCATTGTCTTGATCCTGTTTCGGGGCTGTGGATTTCTCTCTCTTCTCTTCGATGCTGTTGATAATCGCGCGGTGAAAAACCTCAAATACATCCTGCCCCATGCGGCGGCGGATCTCTACAAACAGGGATGGGACAAAGGGGGCCTTGGTTTGAAATCCCGGTAGCCCTGCGAAGTATTGTAGATACGGATTTTCCTCAATCTGCTGCACGGTCTCTTCATCACTAAGGCAGAGTTTGTGTTTGATAATCACTGCCCCGATCACTAACCGTGCATCTTTGGCCGGACGGCCATGGTTGGTTGAGAAGCTGCTGTAGTACCCCTCTGCCAACTCATCCCAGGGGATGATCTCAGCCATTTTCACCCAACGGTTGGTTTTATCCAGTGCTGTTTCGAATGGGGTTTCAAATTCAGGCAAGGTAAGCTGTTTTTGGCTGCTAGTTCGGATCATTGGGTGCAAGGGTTTTGGTTAGATGAGCTATGGTTTCTGTGCACCATTATATCACGACCCAGACTATTAGCGTTAAATATCAATAGGATATTGTTTTTGAGGAGATTCTAGTTATCATGATGTTATTTGTTAATTCAGGTTACCCCAATCCCTCATTGCTAGACCATAATTTGGCGTAGGATTGGGTTGTCAAGGGCGCAGCCGCTTCGCGGTGGCATCCAATTGAGGCTGTTTTCCCACACTAAACTCCATAGGCCCGAATGTAGTATGCGTGTTGTTGGTTCAGTTATAGCTCGTCTTGGTGGTAAGCGGTTGGCTTATAAAAGCATTCTGCCATGTATAATTGCTCTTTACTCTATTTTCTGTAGATAAAAAACACCCCACTCTCAACCAGGTAAAAGAGAGTGGGGTGTCACCTTGCGGCTATCGAACGATTATCCTTGTAGTAATTGTAATACCTGTTGTGGTGATGCGTTTGCCTGGGAGAGCATTGCAGTGCCGGCCTGTTGTAGTACCTGTGCGCGGCTCAGTGCTGCGGACTCCATAGCGAAGTCTGCATCTACGATCCGAGATCGAGCAGCTGAGGTCTGTTGAGAGACTGATGCTAGGTTATCAATGGCAAATTCTAGTCTATTATTAATTGCACCAAGTTCGCCGCGCTGATCATTAACTGTGGTGATGGCCTGATCAATAACATTAATTGATTTCTGGGCTTTATTCGCATTTTCGACACTCAAGCTATTGATTGATGTGCCGTAGCTTCCTCCTGAGGTTACATTGCTTTCCATGAGGCCGTGCTCAGCTGCACTAGCAGCTGTTCCAAGGTCAATATTGATTGTGCTGCCAGTTGTTGATGCTAGCTTTAAACCACCATTAATCGTGTTGCTTGAGCCAGCAGAAAGGCTGGTGCTGAATGATGTGCTGGTGTTTCCAGTGGTGTATTGAATGCTCGCACTGGACATCAAGGTACTGCCGCTTGTGGATCCCTGTACGGTGAGAGAGGATGCATTTCCCTCCAGTTGGATAGTTTGACCGGATAATGTTGCTGTAATGCCAGTTTGAGCAGTTTTTAAATTAATGTTATCAATTAAAGTGCTTAGGTTGCTGCCAGCAGATGAGGTAGAAGCAATTGTGACACCATTAATGATTATATTGGCTTGAGCACTTGATTTAACGGAACTCATATCAATTTCTGCAGTTACGAAGGCTTCTGCTCTAACGCCCGTTTGGTCTGTTACAGCATTGATGGCATCGACTTTGGTGATCAATGAAGATGCAGTAACCCCCTCATTAATAGCTACACCATTGATGGTTACATCACTAGCGCCCCATGCGGTGGTGGGTGAGGAAATGCCATGACCTTCTAGTGTTCCTGTTGTGGTTGCCTCTCGGAATCCAAGGTTAATTAAGTCTTGGTAAGTTCCTGTAGTGCCGCGTTCAACTGTAATAGGATCGCCGTTGTCTGAAGTTAGTGCAAGCTGAGCATACTTGGTGGTATCTACACTGCTTCCGAGTGCGTTACCTCCATCTTGGACTCTGATTGATACAGCATTTTCTGCACTAACAACCAAGCGTCCAGAGTCGTTTAGTGATGCACTAAAGGAGCCTCCGCCAGTATTATTTAGCTTGCTGACGATTTCATCCATATTATTTGCATCACGGATTTTGAAGGTTTGCGTGGTGTCATCGGCCATCTTTAGTGTGACTGTGATCTCTTCGGAGCCTGCAATATTCCCATCACCGCTGCTTGTTAGCTCGTTGGTGGCAATCAGGCTTGCAGTTATACCGGTTACATTTTCATTGACAGCGTTGACTAATTTGTCTGCACTGGATCCACCTGTAAATGGCGTACCTCCAGGTTTAATGATTGATTGACCGTTAATGGTTATATCGTTGAAGCCAATGTCCATGCTGCTGCCAGCACTGATGTTCATATTGGTGCTAACAAGGTCTACGCTGGTTGATCCCATTCCCAGGCTTTTGGTGCTCATGTCATCGATGCCAAATGTAACGGTTTGATTGGCATCGGCGCCAATTTGTAGAGCAACATCTGCCATTTCTCCGTCAAGCAGAGTTTGCCCGTTGAATTTAGTGGTTTCCGCAATACGGTCAATTTCTTTTAATAGTTGCTGAAACTCGGCGTCCAGCGAGGCGCGGTTTTCACTGTCATTATAGGTGCCGTTTGCGGATTGAATGGAGAGTTCGCGCATCCGTTGTAGAACATTAGTTGCCTGGTCTAAGGCACCTTCTGCAGTCTGAATGAGTGAAATACCATCGTTGGCGTTACGCACTGCTTGATCCAGACCTCTGATCTGAGAGGTCATACGGTTTGAGATACCCAAGCCAGCAGCATCATCACGTGCACTGTTAATGCGCTTACCGCTGGATAGGCGTTCCATGGCCTCGCTCTGTTCGCGTACTGCAACGCTGATATGACGTTGTGCGCTGATAGAGGCGACGTTTGTGTTAATTACCATTGACATGATATTTCTCCTGGTTTCCTTATTTAACGCCTTCTTGGGCTATTCAAAATTAAATTCAGTGATGTTGCTGGGGTGGTAGACTTGTCAAAAAGTTCACTAAATGGTTGAGAACAAGTCGGTTTCACGTCAACTAAATGGCTAAGGCCAAACACCTAACTGCTTACAGTACAAATAAATGCAATCGTTATGCCATCTGGTGGCTGGACTTTATTTTTTTGTGTTACTTCATATAAAGCAATAGGTGTGCCAATTGGTTTATATGAGAGGTTTAGTGCTGTGGTTGGTTGAAAAAATAGTGTAAATAGCTAAAGACGGCAAATTATGCCTTTATGAGCGGCCTTGCTGAGGCAAGGCTTGCATCCACCAGAAAATGAGTAAAATATGTTGGGGTTGCTTATCTGAGTCTGGAGGCAGATTTTGCCGGAAGCAGTTGATCTGCTGTTCATCTAGGAAAAATCTGTGTCAAAAAAACACCCTACACTCGCAGTTAACGAGGGTAGGGTGTTGCCTTGCGGCTATCGAAATGTTGTTACTGCAGGAGCTGGAGAACCTGTTGTGGTGCAGAGTTGGCTTGTGCCAACATGGCTGTTCCAGCTTGTTGCAGTACTTGAGCTCGACTCAATGAAGCGGACTCTTTGGCAAAGTCGGCATCCACAATTCTGGATCGAGCAGCTGAGGTCTGCTGTGAGACAGATTGCAAGTTATCTATCGAGAATTCAAGTCTGTTGTTGATTGCGCCTAATTCGCCTCGCTGCCCATTAACTTTATTTATTGCATTATCAATTACATTAATGGATTTTTGAGCATTAGTGGCTGAGTCGATGCTCATATTACTGATTGATGATCCTGAGCTACCTTCAGTGGTGACATTGGTCTCTATAAGACCGTGTTCGACTGCGCTTGCTGCAGTGCCGAGATCGATGCTGATTGCGCTATCGTTTGTTGAGCTAAGCTTCAGTCCTGCGTAGACAGTGTTGTTTGAGCCAGAGGAGAGGCTGGTAGTGGTTGTGGAAGATGTATCGCCACCTGTGTAATTAATGCTGGCTGCTGACATTAATGTGCTGCCAGCAGTTGAGCCTTCAATCTTGAGTGCAGCAACATTGCCTTCTAGTTGGATGGTTTCACCGGAAAGTGTAGCTGTAATGCCTGTTTCTCCAGTCTTTAAATTAATATTGGCTACCAGTGTATCAATATTACTTCCTGCAGAGGATGTTGAAGCAATTGTAACTCCATTAATAACCAAGTCAGCCTGCGCGCTAGATTTAACAGAGCTCATGTCAATTTCTGCGGTTACGAAAGCTTCTGCCCTAACGCCAGTTTGGTCAGATACAGCATTAATTGCATCGACTTTGGTGATTAGAGAGGCGGCAGTGGTCCCTTCGGTAATTGCAACACCGTTAATTGAGATATCACCTACGCCCCAAGCTGTATTGGCTGAAGTGATTCCACTTCCCTCAATGGTATTTGCGACAGTAGACTCACGGAAGCCGAGATTGATAAGGTCTTGATAGGATCCTGTGGTGCCACGTTCAACCCGGATTGGGTCGCCATTATCTGAGGTAAGAGCGAGTTGTGCATATTTGGTTACACCGCTGGATCCAGCGCCTGTTGCATTGCCAGTGTCTTGTATTTGAATTGAGACGGCACCTTCGGCGCTGACTACGAGTTTACCTTGATCATTAAGTTCCGCAGTAAATGCACCGCCGCCAGTGTCATTTAACTTGGTGACAATTTGATCCATGTTGTCTGCATCGCGGATCTTAAATGTTTGTGTGGTGTCATCAGCCATCTGTAGTGTGACAGTGATTTCCTCAGATCCTGAAATGTTGCCATCACCGCTGGTTGTAAGTTCGTTGATGGCTAGCAGTGATGCGGTGACTCCGCTCACGTTTTCATTGATTGAGTCTACTAAGTTGTCAATACTGGACGCGGTGGTATATACGCTTCCTCCAGGCTTTATGATGGATTGGCCGTTGATGTTTACATCATTGAAGCCAATGTTCATTGAGCTGCCATTCATATTTAGGTTGGAGCCAACAAGATCAACGCTGGTCGACCCCATGCCCAAGTTTTTGGTGTCCATTGCATCAATGTTGAAATCAACTGTTTGGTTGGCGTCGGAGCCAATCTGTAGTGAAACTTCCTGAAGGTTTCCATCCAGAATATTTTGTCCGTTGAACTGGGTGGTTTCAGCAATTCGGTCGATTTCTTCTAATAGTTGACTAAACTCGGCATCCAGAGAAGCGCGATTCTCGTTGTCATTATAGGTGCCGTTGGCTGACTGAATCGATAGCTCGCGCATCCGTTGTAGGATATTGGTGGTCTGGTCAAGTGCGCCCTCAGCAGTTTGGATGAGTGAGATGCCGTCATTGGCATTTCGTACTGCCTGATCGAGCCCTCTGATTTGGGAAGTCATTCGGTTTGAGATGCCTAAGCCAGCGGCATCATCACGCGCACTATTGATACGCTTACCGCTGGATAAGCGCTCCATAGCCTCGCTTTGGTCACGCACGGCAGTACTGATGTTCCGTTGTGCGCTGATTGAGGCGACATTTGTATTAATTACCATTGACATGATATTTCTCCTGGTTTCCTTTTTTACGCCTTTCTGGGCTGTTCAAAATTAAAATCAGAGATGTTGCTGGGGTGGCAGACTTGTTAATTAAATGTACTAAAAGCGTACTAAAGGGTTGAGACAAGTCGGTTCCACGTCAACTAAATGGCTAATGCCAAACATCTGACTGCTTACAATGCAAAATCATGCAATCTATATGCCATACTGCATATGGGTTTATGAATTTACGTTGAAAATAATTAAGCAGATAGCGTGCCAACTATGGGTAAGTAGAGGTTTATTGTGATAATGAGGTGGGGATAATCGATAATGCCGTTCTGGGAGAGGGCGAGCTGCCTATTAATAATGAGTCAAGATCGTTTTATGTTGAGGTGCAAAGTGGAAGGTGGTTTGCCGCCGGAAGAGCTTGCCGAAAGAGGCAAACGTTGCCGATGTTCGCTGGTTAGAGGTGTCCTAAAGCGCGGAATGGGTGTTATAGGGTGAAGATGTATATGTTTGGTACGCTATTTGCTTTATCTCTGTTAGCCATTCGATGGTCTGTCGCGTAGCTTCATCTATGAAGGAGCAGATAAGTGCCATCACTAATTAAATTGAGCAGATAACAAGGAGAATGATAATGGCCTATGCAGTAAGTCGAGTAGAAGATTCTGGTGTGCATTCCTATCGTGGAGATTATGAGCTGTCGGTGGTTC
>Ga0233436_1002198_pt1 | contig 14361 bp, 16 predicted proteins | sample SI_122_August201_2_FD_182723 | JGI IMG/M metagenome (GOLD analysis project Ga0233436, IMG submission 182723) | Seawater microbial communities from Saanich Inlet, British Columbia, Canada - SI_122_August2016_150_MG | ecosystem: Environmental > Aquatic > Marine > Inlet | place: Canada: British... | reverse complement strand
GAGTTTAGCGGCGTTTGGTGTAATCATTCTACTTAATAAAAAAGGCTTTGAAGCAGAAGAAATCTCTGACTATAAAGGCTTGAGTAAGAGCTCCCCTTGGTTTGCGTTGATGATGTTGGTAGTCATGTTGTCTATGGCAGGTGTGCCGCCGTTTATTGGTTTTTATTCAAAATTCTTTATCCTTCAACAAGTAATCTCAGCTGGCTTTGTAACCGTGGCTATTATTGCAGTAGTCTTCGCTGTGATTAGTGCTTACTACTATTTGCAGATTATCAAGTCAATGTACTTTAACGATGCCGAGCAAGAGTTGACTATTGCTGCACCGATGGATATGAAGCTTGTGTTGTCGATTAACGCTACACTAATCTTAGTGGTCGGCTTGTTCCCAGACTTCTGGATGAAACTTGCACTTTCGTTGTTCTAACGCGTACGATCCGTACTTCATACTAGTTAAAAAACATTAGAAAATGAAAATTTTAATCAGAAACCTTCCTCGCACACTGTCAGAAAACGAACTTGGAGAATTATTCAAAGTTTATGGCGATGTGCAGTCTTGCACTCTGGTGCTGGATAAAGCAACCGGCGACTCTAAAGGCTTTGGATTTGTTGAAATCGCAAAAGTTGGTGATGCAAAAGCTGCCATACAAGCGCTCAACGGCAAGCCTGTTGATGGCAATAAAATTAGAGTTAAAAAAGCAGAGCCAATAAATAACGCCAAATAGTTAACAGAGGTAGTTAAAAACTATTGATTTCAGCAAGTAAAAAGTGGCGACCGCTATTATTTTAGCTATTATTTATTTCGATAACACCAAGGGTTGATGATCTTTTCCAGGCGTGCCCATAAATTACTTCATAGGTGGCCGGTAGTTTTCCATCTTTTCGATAAGACTCATACATCTTAATCATCAGTTGAAATTTGTCTTTACCCATGAGTGATTTTGAGCGAGCGCTTACCGTTTGCGCACCGATGGCTTTGAGATCTCTGAGTAAGTCCGTAACCGTTTGATAGGTAAGGGTGAGTGTTTCCATTTCCATTACTGGTGATTGGAAGCCAGCACCGAGCATTTGATCACCAATATCGTGCATATCAGTAAAGGTATTAACATGTGCTTCACTATCGACCACTGACCAGCTCTTTTTAAGCTCTTTAAGTGTGTCTGGGCCAAAGGTAGAGAATAAGATTAATCCATCATTTCTAAGCACTCTGTGGCATTCTGAGAAAAGCTGTTTAAGATTTGGACACCACTGCATCATTAGGCTTGAAATAACCATATCAACACTATTATCAGCTAGTGGTAGATGATAAGCATCAGCACACAGTTTATTTTTTGATGGATTGTTGTTTAAGGAGGCTTGAGCAAAGTCAAGGCAAATGAGTTGTGAATCTGGAAAGCGTTTGGTAAGTTGCTTACTTAATAAACCTGTGCCTGCACCGAGATCAAGAATAACCTTTGATGTGCCTGAGATAACATCGAGTTTAGCATCGAGACGAGTGGCGATTTCTTTTTGTAAAAAAGCATGTTCATCATAGCGGGATGATGCTTTATTAAAAGCAGATCTTATTTGAGGCAATGTTCAACCGTATTGGCGATATTGTGCATGAGCTTGGGATAGAGGTTAGGCCCTCGATTTAAATTTGATCCAATGATATCGATACTAATGTTTTGTATATTAAAACCCTCTGCAACAGTTCGAGTGCGTTTTGGTGCTATTTCTACTGTTGAAAGCAAACATTCAACCGAGTTGTTTTTAATTGCTTTCCTTGCGTCCAAAATTCTTTTTGCACTTAGTCTTTGCTCGTGGTTGTTAACAACAGAAGTAATAAGATTAAGTTGGTTAGCATTTAAAAAAGGTGCCAGCGCTTGTGAATAGCTTACTATTGGAGTGCGTTTGTATTGGTCAAGTTGTACTTTGATATCGGCATCGAGTTTAGATAAATTTAGCTCTAATGCTTGAAGGTTTTTATTAAAAACAGCTTTATTTTTAGGATCAAGACTAATAAACTTATTGGTGAGTTTTTTTGCAAAAAGCTGCATTTTAGAAACATCTAACCATACATGGTAATTGATACTCGATTCGTCGTGTTCGTCGTGTTCGTCGTGTTCGTCGTGTTCGTCGTGTTCGCTATCAACGACATACAAGGTTTTTTGTTTTGGTAAATTGGTTAGAATCTTGCTAATACCTTCTTCCATATTAGGATTGATTGCAATAACCAAGTCTGCCTTGTTTAGCAATGATATCTGTGAAGGTTTAAGATGAAAATGATGTGCTGATTGTTGTAAGTCTAGTAGCAAATCAACTTCATCGACACCTTGAATGATAGCGCTTGCAATTGAATGAATGGGCTTAATGCTCGCAACAACTTTAATGTTAGCAACTGCATTCAATGAGAAAAAAAATAATAATGTTAATACTATGCGTGACATTTAAACAATTATACCTTTAAATACTGCAGATAACAGTTGCGCGTAAAGGTGCTGGCAGACCTTCAATGGTTAAGTTGTCATCATTAGGATCGAGAAAATCTTGGAGCGATTGGGTGTTGTTACCAATCCAATGTGTGGCTCGCTGTTCTTCAGGTGTAGTTTTGGTAACATCAACCAATTTGATATTTTTAAAGCCGGCTATCTTTAACCAGTCATGCAATGTATCTGTTGATGGCAGACACCAAACATTGCGCATTCTGGCGTAACGATCTTGTGGGATTATTTGATCGCCATAAGTGGCGCTAATCACCAAGGTCTCTAAAACAAGCTCACTGTCCTTTGCCATTACATTTTTAAGTTGTTGCAAATGCAGCATAGGGTCTTTTTGATGATAGAGTACCCCCATTGAAAATACAGTGTCAAATACTGCCTTACTGGGCATTTGTTCTAACTTTAATGGCAAAATAAAAGCGTTAGGCGGTTTGTCAATGAGTGAACGTATTGCTTGAAATTGATAATTAAATAATAGAAAAGGCTCAATACCTAGGGCAATTTTTGCACCAGATAGTGACATTAAATAAGTAAAGTATCCGTTTCCAGCGCCAACATCAAGTACAGTTTTTCCTTTTAATGATTGAATGTGGGGTGTTACTCTATCCCACTTCATGTCGCCACGCCATTCGCTATCAAGCTGAAGGTCATCGATTTGATAGGGGCCTTTGCGCCAAGGCATGAGTTGTTTGAGCGAAGATTCTAATTGCACTTTGTTAATATTTTTTGAATTGATTTTTAGATAAGGTGTGGCATATTGAGTCTCTCCTTGTGGCTGAGTTTTAATGGACTCAATGGCTGATTCCCACCTAGGGATATTACCATTATTGGCTGAGAATGCCTGCTCTGATAGATCTATTAATTGACCACATAAGGGTGATAATTTTGATTTAGAACATTGTTTTAAAAAATCGTCAAGCATAAACATTTACAGTAAAAAAATAACTCGTTATAATAACCAAAGATAAATTAATTTTAACCTTTTTGGAGATATAAATAATGATGAAAAGTACCTTGAGTTTTGTAGCGGCATTTGCTTTAGCAACTAGTGTAATGGCGGGTGGTGATGACCGTGATATGGGTCCAGTTGAGTCGTTTGATGAAATGGCACCAGTCGCTGATCAAACTGTTGTGGGTAATCAAGATCCGCAAGAGTTGGTATTAGGCACAACACCTTCAGGTGCTGTTGTAACTAAAGCGGCTCATGTTGCTTGTAAAGATAGACTGGGCTTGTCTGATGACAACATTGCTCGATTTGTAGATGCATTAAGCAGCAACTCTGTTTACAATACTGGCCCGATTGACGCAATGGGTACATTATTCTCGCCAAACAGATGGGCAGATTACTACACTTGTGTTGAAGAGTTTTAAGCAAGCTAAGTATTTAGATTAATAAAAAAGCCCGCTATTGCGGGCTTTTTTATTGTCGATTGAATCTTGTTGTTGGTCTTGTTATTAGATTTCAAGTAATGAGTTTTCTTTTTCGCTAAGTTTTTCATCAACTGACTTTACATGATTGTCAGTAATTTTTTGAATATTGTCCTCTGCTTTGCGTGCATCGTCTTCTGAGACTTCTTTTTCTTTTAATAATTCTTTAAAATCAGAATTAGCATCACGTCGGATATTGCGAATGGCGACTTTGGCGTGTTCAGCTTCGTCTTTAACCACACGTACTAATTCACGACGACGTTCTTCTGTGAGTGGTGGTAGTGGAATACGCATAACTTGCCCAACAGTTTGTGGGTTAAGACCTAAGTCAGATGTCATGATGGCTTTTTCAACAACAGCCACCATGTCTTTTTCCCATGGCGATACTTTAAGTGTGCGTGAATCTTCTGCACTGATGTTGGCCACTTGTGAGATTGGCACCATTGAGCCGTAATAATCTACCTGAATTTGCTCAAGCAAAGAGGGGTGCGCACGACCCGCCCTGATTTTACTAAAAGCATTTTCTAATGATGCGATGGTTTTATTCATGCGATCATTAGCATCTTGTTGTATTTCGTTTAGCATAGTTAGTTCCTTACAATTGTTCCTAGAGGGTTGCCTTTTAAGATATTGGATAATGTGTTGGTATCTTCAAGCATGCTAAAGACACAAATTTCAAGATTATGCTCACGACACATGGCGAATGCCGAGGTGTCCATAATTTGCAGATTTTTTTCAATGGCTTCATCAAAGCTTAATGTGTCGTAGCGTGTAGCGCTCGGATCTTTCATTGGATCGGCTGTATAAACACCATCTACTTTGGTGGCTTTAAAGACAGCCTGTGCGCCAATTTCAATTGCTCTAAGCGTTGCGCCTGTATCGGTAGTAAAGCAAGGTGCGCCTGTACCTGCTGAAAAAATAACCACAGTACCTTCGCTTAATGCCTTTTTAGCTTTGTTGTGATCCATGGGTTCACAAACGCCACCACCAATTGGGAAGCCAGACATAACCAGCACGTCAACATCATTTTTACGACAAGAATCTGAAATGGCTAAGGCGTTCATCACAGTAGCCAGCATACCCATGTGATCGCCTGTTACTCGGTTCATGCCTGATTCAGCTAGTGCTGCGCCGCGGAAAATATTACCGCCGCCAACAACAATACCCACTTCAACACCTTGGTCTTTAACGGATTTAATAATACCCACAACTTTTTCTAGTGTTACTGGGTCAACCGTGTTTTCAGAGCTGGCCAAGGCTTCACCACTGAGTTTTAATAAGATGCGTTTGTATTTGCTCATGGGTTGTTTTAAATATTAAATAAAAGTCATATAGAATAAATGGATTTTACCTATCTTGCTCGTTATAATGAACCCTTTGTCCGACATAATTTAGGCTTTTATGGATCAGATTAGCATTCGTGGCGCTCGCGTTCACAATTTAAAAAATATTGATATCAACATCCCAAGAAACAAGCTAGTTGTGATTACTGGTTTGTCTGGTTCGGGCAAGTCATCACTAGCTTTTGATACAATTTATGCTGAAGGGCAGCGTCGTTATGTAGAGTCTTTGTCGGCCTATGCGCGTCAATTTTTATCCTTGATGGAAAAGCCTGATGTGGATCATATTGAAGGATTGTCTCCTGCTATTTCTATTGAACAAAAAGCCACCTCTCATAATCCGCGTTCAACTGTTGGTACCATTACTGAAATTTATGATTATTTAAGGTTGTTGTTTGCGCGTGCTGGACTACCGAAGTGCCCAGAGCACAAAATTGATTTAGTTTCTCAAACTATCTCACAGATGGTAGACAGTATTATGCTACTACCTGAAGGTGAAAAGATTATGCTACTTGCACCTGTGGTGCAAAATCGTAAAGGTAGCCATACAAAAATGCTAGATGAGCTATCTCATCAGGGTTTTTTACGTGCGCGTGTTGATGGGGAAATTATTTACTTAGATGACATGACCGAGCTTGATGGTAAAACACATCACACCATTGAAATCGTGGTTGATCGTCTTAAGGTTAGAAAAGATATTACAGCTCGTTTATCTGAATCTTTAGAAACGGCGCTTAATTTGAGTGCGGGTTTGGTGCGTGTTGTATCAATGGATGAAGACTCAATACAAGATGAGCTGGTATTTTCGGCCAAGTTTTCTTGTGTTGAATGCGGCTATTCATTGGAAGAATTAGAACCAAGATTATTCTCATTTAATAACCCAGTAGGTGCTTGCCAAAGTTGTGATGGATTAGGCGTTAAAGATGTTTTTGATGAAAGTAAGGTTGTGGCTAATCCAGAACTTAGCTTAGCTGATGGTGCAATTTATGGCTGGGGCAGATCGAATGCTTATTTTTATCAAATCTTAATGCTGGTAGGGCAATATTACAATTTTAGTATTGATACTCCGTATGAGTTATTGAGCGATGAGCATAAGCACGTTGTTTTGTATGGCAGTGGTGATGATGAAATTGATTTTTCAAGAATTAAAGGACGTAAAGGTTGGTCAAATAAAGCCAAGCCATTTGATGGTGTTATTCCAAGAATGATGCGACGCTATGAAGAAAGCGAAATTCGATCTGTACGTGAAGAATTATCACGCTATGTGGTAACAAAAAACTGTGGTAGCTGTGAAGGCGAGAGGCTTAATGAGTCAGCCAGAAATGTCTTTATTGGTGATCACAATTTATCTAAACTCTCTAAGCTTTCAATTGCCAATATTCATCAATTTTTTAAAGGTTTAAAGCTTGAAGGTGCGCGTGGAGAGATTGCAGACAAGGTTTTGAAGGAAATTATCCAGCGTTTGGAATTCTTAATTAATGTAGGTTTAGAATATTTAAGTTTAGAGCGTCGCTCTAGTACTTTATCTGGTGGTGAGTCACAACGTATTCGCCTGGCTAGTCAAATAGGTGCAGGCTTAATGGGTGTTTTGTATGTGCTGGATGAGCCGTCAATTGGACTGCATCAACGAGATAATGAAAAATTATTAAGTACACTGACTTATTTGCGAGATATTGGCAATACGGTGATTGTGGTTGAGCATGATGAAGATGCAATTAGGCAGGCAGATTACGTGATTGACATTGGCCCAGGTGCAGGTATCCATGGTGGTGAGATTATCGCTTGTGGCACGCCTCAAGAAGTTGCTGACAATCCTAAGTCACTTACGGGTGATTATATTAGTGGTCGTCAAAGTATTGCGGTTCCGAATGAGCGAAAAACTTCACAAAATTGGTTAAAAATTAAGGGCGCTTCAGGTAACAACCTTGACCAAGTTGATTTATCAATTCCAGTCGGAGTACTTACCTGTATCACTGGTGTGTCGGGATCTGGTAAATCTACATTGATTAATGACACTTTGTATTCTTTGGCTGCTAGAGAGCTTAATCGTGCACAAACAACACCTGCACCCCATACTTCTGTCGAGGGTATTGAGTATTTTGATAAGGTCGTTAATATTGATCAAAGCCCGATTGGCCGTACACCACGCTCAAACCCAGCTACTTACACAGGGGTATTTTCATTGGTTCGTGATTTATTTTCACAAACTTTAGAGGCGCGATCACGTGGCTATAAAGCTGGTCGCTTTAGTTTTAATGTTAAAGGCGGTCGCTGTGAGGCTTGTAAGGGCGATGGCTTAATCAAAGTAGAAATGCATTTCTTGCCAGATATTTATGTGCCTTGTGATGTGTGTAATGGTCATCGATACAACCGTGAAACCTTGGAAATTTTCTACAAAGGAAAAACCATCGCACAAGTTTTAGAGATGACGGTTGAAGATGCGGTGGAATTTTTTGAGCCCATGCCAAAGATTAGGCAAAAATTACAAACACTGATGGATGTTGGTTTGTCGTATATTACTTTAGGGCAGAATGCCACGACTTTATCTGGCGGTGAGGCACAGCGTATCAAATTGGCTAAAGAGTTATCTAAAGCAGATACGGGCCAAACGCTTTATATTTTAGATGAGCCAACAACAGGCTTGCATTTTCATGATATTAAACAACTGTTAGCAGTGATTAATCGTTTGCGTGAGCGTGAAAATACCATTGTGATTATTGAGCACAATTTAGATGTAATCAAAACTGCAGATTGGATTGTAGATTTGGGGCCAGAAGGCGGTGATAAAGGTGGAAAAATCATTGCAACTGGCACACCTGAAGAAGTTGCAAAAACCAAGGGCTCTTACACCGGACAATATTTAAAAGCTTACTTGTAGTTTTTTAACTTCAGAAATTTCAAAATCTTTTATTTGATATAAATATTTTTTAGAGCCCTTGGTCATTTTTATAGTGACCGGCAAGTATTGGTATCCAGACAAGAAATAAGCTTGCATGTTATTGTTTTCGCTATTAATTCTCTCTACTTTAACGGCATTAAAAGCTTGACTATTAATCCTAACAACTTGATTTTCAGTCTTCTTATAGTGCTGTTGCTCAATAGACTTACCATTAGCTACCTGATAGCTAAATTCAGATTGGTCAGGTTTGTCTTTAAGGTCATACGATAACGCCAGGAATAGACTGAGTGGGTCAACAATATTGCCTTGCTTTGCTTTCCAAGTAACCACGTTAGGCTGAGTCTTTGTTAGGCCAGACATAACAGTGTTGTTTTTTGAAGCAATATCAATCATGTAGTTTTCAGTAACTTGCTTATCTTCTTGTTCTAAAATTTGGTAGTTATTGCTATCTACACCTTTTTTATTGATTGAAAAAGTAGAGCTTGCAGAAATGGTATAGTCTTTAATTAGTGCTGCCATACCTGAGGTTTTAGCATTAGCAGTATAAAAATACTGACCGTCTAGATCGTGCAGCGTTCTAACTTCTTCGGCAATTTTAATACCATTGATTGAGAGCTGGTAGTTTGCCGTGTGTGGCTCAAAAGCAAAGGCAGTGCTAGTGCAGAAAAGCAATATTGAAGTAATTAACCTCACAGTGGTTTTCCGTCTAAAACAGCATGGCCATTTTCTAACTTGAGCCTGCCTTGGGTAAACCAATGAATCACTTTAGGAAAAAGTTTGTGCTCTTCAATCAACACTCTTTCGGCTAAAGATTTGGCGCTATCACTAGGCAAGACTGAGACACGACTTTGGGCGATAACAGGGCCGCCATCAAGCTCTGCCGTGACAAAATGAATACTAACACCATGCTCACTTTCACCTGCATCAATCACACGTTGGTGAGTATTTAAGCCTTGGAATTTAGGTAGTAGAGAAGGGTGTATGTTTAGCATTTTTCCGCAATATTGCTGAGCAAATGCTTCAGTAAAAATACGCATAAATCCTGCTAATATAACAATATCAGGATTGTACTGGTCAATCGTTTTGCTGACAGCCTGGTCAAAAGCTTCCCTAGAATCAAACTGAGTGTGGTCAACGACGTGACAAGGAATGCCTGCCTTATCTGCTCGTGTAAGACCATAAGCATCGGCGTTGTTACTGATGACGCAACTAACATCTAAGTCAATATTAGTTGCTTGATCAATAATAGCTTGAAGATTAGAGCCGCTGCCAGAAATTAAGACAACGCCTCTCATTAATTTAGATGATGACTTGGTTGCCGTCATTCTGAGTGATGTCGCCAATCAACCAAGCGGTTTCGCCAAGTTCGTTTAAATGCGCTATGGCTTGCTCACTTTGATCAGCAGGTACAACAATCACCATGCCAACACCACAGTTAAAGACACGGTACATTTCCATGATATCGATATTGCCATTGTCCTGTAGGAATTGAAAAATTTCAGGAAGCTCCCAAGAGCTATCGTCTAGTTTTGCAGCTAAATCAGTAGGTAAAACACGTGGAATATTTTCTAACAAACCACCGCCAGTAATATGTGAAATCGCATGAACTGAGAATTTTTCAATCAGTGAAAGCACAGACTTTACATAAATTCGAGTTGGTTCAATTAGCGCATTAAGCTGTGCATCAGTTGGGCTTGATTGCTCTAACACCTTTCGAATTAGAGAGTAACCGTTAGAATGTGGACCAGAAGAGCCTAATGCGATAATATGGTCGCCATTAGCGACTTTAGAGCCGTCAATAACTTTGTCTTTATCGGCAATACCAACGCAAAAACCAGCAAGATCGTAATCTTCACCGCTATACATACCTGGCATCTCAGCAGTTTCACCACCAATGAGTGCACAGCCTGATTGTTTGCAACCTTCGCCAATACCTGATATTACCGAAATTGCAATTTCAGTGTTAAGCTTGCCGGTGGCGTAGTAGTCTAAAAAGAACAAGGGTTCAGCGCCTTGCACAATTAAGTCGTTAACACACATGGCCACCAAATCAATACCAATGGTATCGTGCTTGTTTAGCATTTCAGCAACTTTGAGTTTAGTGCCAACACCATCGGTGCCAGAAATTAAAACTGGATTTTTGTATTTATTGATTGGCAGTTCGAACATAGCGCCAAAACCACCGAGTCCGGCTAATACGCCTTCTCTTGCGGTCGATTTTGCAATCGGCTTAATATGTTCGATAAGTTCATTACCCTTGGTAATGTCAACGCCAGAATCTTGGTAAGTCAATGATGACATCTTGGTTTTTCCGTATAATTAATATTTAAATATTTTCTTTCAGCAAAAAATGAATTTCAGTCTCTCTTCTTTGCCAAACGCACTGTCAATTTTACGCATTATTTTAACAGTGCCCGTCGTAATGACTTTATTAAATCATAATTATTCTTTAGCAATTGTTTTGTTTTTTGTTGCAGGTGTGACAGATGCGCTAGATGGCTGGATTGCCAAGCGCTTTTCTTGCCAAAGTCGACTAGGATCTATCCTTGATCCTATGGCGGATAAATTATTATTAGCCGGTAGTTTTATCACGCTTTTTGTTATTGGTTTGCTGCCATTGTGGTTGTTGGTATTGGTTTTCATGCGTGATGTGATGATTGTGGCTGGTACGGTAGGTTATTTCTTAGGTACAGATGCTTCACAGGATGAGTTACTCTCTCCGTCAAACTTATCCAAATTTAATACTGTGCTGCAAATTGCCTTGGTGTTGTTTTTAGTAATTACACAAATCTATCCTGTGGCAGTTCAGTGGACCAATATGTTTTTTATTGTTGTTGCTACTTCAACCGTTCTCAGTGGTGCAGATTATATGTGGATTTGGGTTAAGCAAGTTATTTTGCAAGAGCGCCGATAATGAATCAGTTAGGCCTGCCTTTTGCACTCAATGCCAAAATGCTTTGGCATAATTTTAGTGGCGATAAAAATCAACAAATTGTTAAATTTTTGACGGGTCTTTTTGATCAATATTCTGCTGCAGTTGTTTATATTTATGGTGATAAATCAAGTGGCAAAACTCACTTATTACAAGGCTGTGCTTTTGAGGCGCTGGAACGGTCACCAAGTGTTGTGTATTTGGATTTTGCACAAGAAATGCCTGATGGCGTCCTAAATGAGCTGGAAGATAATGATTGGGTTTGTATTGATAACGTCGATTATTTAGATGAAAACCAACAGCAAGAATTATTTGATCTTTACAATCGAGCTACTCAAACATCAGTTAAGTTGATTGTAAGTGGACCTGTATTGCCTGGTGAATTAACCTTACTAAAAGACCTAAAAACGCGTTTATCTTTAGCGACTATTTTTTGCCTTGAAGCCTTAGACGATAAAAGTAAAAAAGACATTATTCAGCAGCAGATGAATGAGCGAAATTTAAAGATAGACCGTAAAATTTATGATTATTTGTTTAAATATTATTCACGAGATTTAACAGATTTGTTAGCTGCTATTGATCAGTTAGACAAGGCCTCCCTACAACAAAAAAACAAAATAACCATCCCACTTATTAAGCAAGTGTTGGATGTCTAGCTGATTTTTTAAGATCGATCTCTAAATTTAAATTTAGAGATTTTTGGCATTAGTTGAGAGAAAGGAATCTTATCGAAGCTGCCATAGGTCTGCTTGGTTAGTGTGACCAATTCAATAATATCGTTGATTTCTTTGGCTTTTGAATGGCTTAGTATTTCTTGCAAGGCAAGCAGGCCACCCATTTTTATTTTAGATTGCTGCCCAACGGATAAGCTAGACTGGTGGTGTGCTTTGAGCACAAAATCACTATTATCTCGAAGATGACGGTACAAAGATTGACACTCTGTAGAGGAGTGCTCATGTAAGCAAGTGCCAAATTCTTTTTCAGCAATACAATCTTTAGCGCCGTATTGACACCCGCATCGCCCACTTAAAATTAAGTGAGAGAAAGGGCAGGTGTAATGGTCAATATTCATAACAATACTTTAGTTGTTGCTTAGACATTATAATAGTAACTTTTATTTTAGCGCTAAATAGCTCATGAATTACCTGCCTATTTTTATTGATATTAAACAAAAACCTTGTCTGGTAATCGGCGGTGGTGACATTGCCCTGCGTAAAATTAATTTACTATTAAAGGCGAATGCAAGTATTACTTGCGTATCAAAAGAATGTTGTAGTGGTATCGAGAAACTGGTTAAAGATAATAAAATCAACCACATTGAGAAAGCATTTGAAGCAACAGATATTAATGCTCAAGTATTGATCGTGTCCGCAACTGACGATTCAGAATTAAATGCACAGGTCTCAGTACTGGCTAAAGCAGCTAATATCCCGGTCAATGTAGTGGATTCCCCAGACCTATGTTCATTTGTGATGCCTTCTATTGTAGACCGCTCACCAATTGTGATTGCAATTTCATCTGCCGGAAAGGCACCAGTATTGGCGCGATTGATTCGCGCAAAACTCGAAAGCACTATTCCGCATGCATACGGAAAGTTGGCAGAGCTTGCAGGAAGTTTTAGAGATCAAGTAAAAGCAAAATTTAACAACATTGAAGATCGACGTTATTTCTGGGAAAAGATTTTCTCAGGTATTGTTGCTGAAAAGGTATTTTCCGGTAAGGTTGATGAAGCCAAAGCAGATTTACAAGCACAACTTGATGGTAGTACAGACAGTGGTGTTGGCGAGGTTTATTTAGTTGGTGGCGGCCCAGGTGACCCTGATTTGCTTACTTTTAAAGCACTGCGTTTGATGCAACAAGCCGATGTTATTTTGTATGATCGCTTAGTTTCTGACGGTGTAATGGAGCTTGTACGCCGTGATGCAGAGCTGATTTATGTAGGTAAAGAGCGTGATAACCATGCAGTACCACAGGGTGACATTAATCAACTGTTAGTTGATTTAGCTAAGCAAGGTCGACGCGTTTGTCGTCTTAAGGGCGGTGATCCATTTATTTTTGGCCGAGGTGGTGAAGAGATTGAAACCTTGGCTGAGAATGGCGTTCCATTTCAAGTAGTGCCCGGCATTACCGCTGCTTCAGGTTGTTCGACCTATTCAGGGATTCCATTAACACACCGAGACTATTCTCAGTCTTGTCGCTTTGTTACTGGCCACTTAAAAGATGGCAGTATGAATCTGCCTTGGGATGAATTAGCAGTAGAGCAACAAACCATTGTTTTTTATATGGCATTGGTAGGCGCTAGACATTTGTCAGAGCAATTAATTGCACACGGTATGCGTGGTGATATGCCGGTCGCATTGGTTGAAAAAGGCACAACACCTGATCATCAAGTGTATGTGACTAATTTGGCCGAGCTTCCTAATTTAGTAGAAAGCACCACTATCCATGCACCGACACTAATTATTATTGGCGAGGTGGTTAAACTTAGAGAAAAGCTTAACTGGTACGATAAGGCATAAGAAAGACTGACACCTTTTTTGTTTATTTGTCTGTTGCGCCTAGTGCTTTAGCAACCATAGCGCCCGGGCAGAAGCCTGTAAAAGCTGACTGTAGTAGGTTAAAACCAACAAAGCCCGTTAGCCATAGCCAATTAGCATTTTGAAAAAAAGCTGAAGTAATCACTTCAGAGCCTAATAGTAATGAAACCATTACAATAACACCAGCCATAGCTGAAACAGCATTATTAACTGTCATATTTCTCTCCTCTTAGTTTGAAAGTTATCACTGTAACATTAATTAGGTATAATTTCAAATCTTCGCGGGAGTGGTGGAATTGGTAGACACGCTGGATTTAGGTTCCAGTGTCGCAAGACGTGAGAGTTCGAGTCTCTCCTTCCGCACCATAATTCTATTTAGGTTATGAAAACAATCATTCAACACAGTACTGATTTAGAGATTGCCACTCATATTTCGGCGACTTACCGCTGTGATATCAAACCTTACAATAATCATATTCGTCTTTATACCAATCAAGTAATCGATCTTAATGAGTTAAGACAAGCCTATCTAACTGATTTTAATCACTTGCCTGATCTTGACTTTTCACAAATAAAATTATTCGTGAGTGATATGGATTCAACTTTAATCAATATTGAATGTATTGATGAGATTGCTGATTTTGCAAATATTAAGCCTCAAGTGGCTGCTATTACTGAACGTGCCATGCAGGGTGAGTTGGATTTTAAAACCTCTTTAATTGAGCGTGTTGCTTTATTAAAAGGACTT
>Ga0233436_1002179_pt1 | contig 14456 bp, 13 predicted proteins | sample SI_122_August201_2_FD_182723 | JGI IMG/M metagenome (GOLD analysis project Ga0233436, IMG submission 182723) | Seawater microbial communities from Saanich Inlet, British Columbia, Canada - SI_122_August2016_150_MG | ecosystem: Environmental > Aquatic > Marine > Inlet | place: Canada: British... | reverse complement strand
GTTGCAAAAAGACAATCTCACTGATTTAAATTAAAAGATATGTATATTAGAAAATTAACTGCTAAATTTTGTCATAAAAATCTTCAAATTTATACTTAATTTTTCCCCATACATGAAAAAGAGCCAATAAATCTTGACAAAAAATAAAATAACCTTATATATACATACAAGTAAATATATATTCAATTATAAAAAACTGATTTGGAATCCAGTTTGGAATATATTTACAAGAAAGTGAAACTTTAGGTGGAACCGTCTTAATTAAAAAATTATGACCCTAAAGACAATATTGTAATATTGTCTTTAGGGTCTTTTAAATACTTAAAAATAAAAAAATGACAAAAGTAGAAATGAAAGATATAGTAAATCTATGTCAAAATAGAGGTTTTGTATATGCTGGTAGTGAAATATACGGTGGATTAGCAAATAGTTGGGATTATGGACCTTATGGTTCATTACTAAAAGAAAATATAAAAAATCTTTGGTTAAAAGAATTTATTCAAAAAAGAACAGATAATATGTTAATTGATTGCTCTTTGGTTATGAATCCAAAAGTTTGGGAAGCATCATGACATGTATGAGGATTTGCTGATCCATTAATGGATTGTAAATCTTGTAAATCAAGACATAGAGCCGATAAGTTAGTTGATAATAAAATTGAAGCTTGAGAAAATATACCAGAATGATATGCATGAGATAAAACTGAAAATAAAAGATTAGATGAAATAGTAAAAGAATTAAATATTAAATGTCCAGATTGTAAAGCTTCAGATTTTACAGAAATTAAAAAATTTAATCTAATGTTAAAGACTTTTTTATGAGTTACTGAAGATTCTACAGCTCAAACTTATTTAAGACCAGAAACAGCACAATGACAATTTGTAGATTTTACTAATGTAGCAAGATCAAGTAGAAGAAAATTACCATTTGGTATAGCTCAAGTAGGTAAAAGTTTTAGAAATGAAATAACACCAGGTAATTTTATTTTCAGAACTAGAGAATTTGAACAAATGGAAATAGAGTACTTTGTTACTCCATGAGATGATGATGAAGCATTTAAATTATGGAAAAATGAATCAGAGAGATATTTAACACAAGTAATTTGATTAAATAAAGAAAATATAAGATTCTCACCCATAAAAAAAGAAGAATTACCACATTATTCAAAAGAGGCATGAGATTTTGATTATAAATACCCATTTGGATGGTGAGAAATTGAAACTCTTGCAAATAGAACTGATTATGATCTATGAGCTCATATGAAAGAATCAAAACAAAATTTAAGCTATTTTGATGCAGTAAATAATAAAAGATTTCTACCATATGTAATAGAACCAGCAATGGGACTTGGTAGAATAACTCTAGCCGCTTTATGTGATGCTTATACTGTAGAGGAAAATAGAGCTTATTTAAAATTTGAACCAAGAGTAGCTCCTATAAAAGTATGAGTATTACCAGTGGTTAAAAAAATATGAGATTTAGCTAAACAAGTTTATTCTCAATTATCAGAAGATTTTGTATGTGAATATGACGAAGTTTGATCAATAGGGAAAAGATATGCTAGAATGGATGAAATATGAACACCTTTTTGTGTTACAGTTGATACTAATAATTTTGAAGAAGGAATGGTAACAGTTAGATTTAGAGATAGTATGGAACAAGAATTAGTAGATATAACAGAGTTAAATAGTTTTATTAGAGAAAGATTGAAATAAAAAAATAACACTTCAGAATGAAGTGTTATTTTTTTATAATTCTAATGTGTCTCAAGAAATATTTCTGTTAACCTTTGTATTAACATCCTTATCTGCATCTGGTCATCCTAATGGATCAGGTCAATAATCATTTTTTCATGTAGTTCATTTTACAAAGTAAAATATAATAGAAAAATAGAAGTTATAAAATGGTATTAAAAAAAAGAAAATTCCCCACCCACTATAATCTATATCATGTAATCTTTTAACTGTTAATGCAAATGTTATCCATAAAAAGATAATGAATCATAATGATGTTATTATTGTATTAATAATGCTAGTTCCATTATTTCAATCAGATATTATAGCTGATATTGAAGATAGAATAATAATAATTAACCAACTTAATGCAGAATATCCCCAATATTTAAGTCTATTTATTCTTCATTTAAATGAAAATAATATTTGTGTAATAGTCATAATGTAATAAATTAATATATAAAATTGATTTTTTAATTAATATAAGTATAACATATATAATTTATTTTGTAAAATAATTAAGTATGTTTAGTCCAAAAGAAACAGTATTTGATAGATTTAGTCAAACTATAGACCTCTTTAAAAATAATTTTAATGTCTTATTTTTGCCATTTTTTATTTATAATGTATTATTTGCTATTATATGGATATTGTTTTTGTTTTTTATAATTAACTCATTATGAGAAATGAATACAATGCCAACAGATTTTTTTGAAGCTTTAAATAATCCTGTTATTATCATTGGAATAGCTATAGCGATATTGATAAGTCTAGTCTACTTTTTAATATATATACCATTTTTTATATTATTAATAAAATCTTTACAAAATATAACTGAATGAAAAGATAATCATATAAAGGAAAATATATCCTATGCATTTTCAACAATATTAGGTGTATTTAAGACTTATTGGTATATATTTGCTTATGTAGCTTGAATTCCGGCTATAATATTTATTATATGATGAATATTATTTAATTTGGCATTTTTTATGTGAATATGAGACGTTTTCATGAAGCTAGGAATTTGATTTATGGTATTATGATGAATTATGTTTGTTTTATTCGCTATTTATAGATGAATCAAAGCTAGTTTTCCTATATATTCAGCTATTGAGTCAAATGATTTTACAAAGAAAAATTTTGATTCTGCTATATTTATTACAAATGATAAATGGTGGAGAATATTAGGAAATTTTATTTTAACATGAGTATTAATATCTATTATTACTTCCATTGTATGATGAATTATGTCGGTTTTTATTCCAAGTTGAATAAATTTTGAATCCATTATAAAAAATCAAGATTTTTCAAATATATGAGATTTATTAAATGTAAACTGAGTAATATTAGAAATATTTTCTGCAATTGTGAATAATTTTATATCAACTATGTGAGTGGTATTTTTAATTATATTTTCATATATCTTTTATCTAAGATTAAAATTAGAAAAACATGAATTAATAACAGATAAATATGATAAACAAAAAGAAAACAATACATGAAATAACATTGAAGAATTATAAAATAAAAAATAAATTTGCTTTTAAATAACTTATGTATATATTAGGAGTATATTTATATATATAAGTTTTTTTATGGAAAAAAGATTATACTTAGCATTGTTACATAAGTTATGAATTAGTCAAAAATATTTGAATATTATTTTTGAGAATAATACCGATTATAAAAAGTTTTATGATGAATTATCAAGAGAATCATTTGTCTGATTAAATATAAGGAAATCACAGATCGATTTTATCTTGCAAAGTAAAAGAGAAGTAACACTGGATTATATAAAGTTAAAAATAAAGGAAAGGAACGTGTCGATTGTAGTATGTTGAGATGATAATTATCCAGATTTATTAAATGAAATCCCAAATTCTCCATATTTGTTTTATCTAAGATGAAATATTGATAATTTACCAAAAATTTCAGTAGTCTGATCTAGGAAAATGACATCTTATTGATCTAATGTAACTACTAAAATAGTTTGAGATATTTCAAAATATTTTACTGTGGTATCATGATGAGCAGCTTGATGTGATACTAAAGCTCATAGGATTGCAATGGATAATTGAAACAAAACAATTTCAGTTATATGAACATGAATAGATGTAGATTATCCTGTTTATAATTCTAAAATATATGACGAGATGGTGTCTAAATGATGATGAATTGTTTCTGTTTTTCCTATTTGAGAACCAGGTAATCCATATAATTTTCCAATAAGAAATGAGATAGTAGCATGATTATCTTTGTGAGTATTAGTTATAGAGGCAATGAAAAAATCATGAACTCTAATAACTGCAAAATTAGCTTTAGATTTATGAAAAGATCTCTTTGCTATACCTTGAGATGTGAATAAAACAAGTAGCGCTTGATGTAATATGTTAATAAAAAGATCAATGGCAAAATTGGTAGAACATTCAAATGATATATTTGAAGATTTTAATGTATCTCTAAAAAAAAGCCAAACTAATGATAAAAAAATTGTTTTTACAGATAAAAATGAAGAAAAAATCTATAATTTGTTATTATTAGAAAAATATAGTATAGATGAGTTATCTAGAGAAATTTCTCTAGATACTAGCTTGTTATCACAAAAAATATCATTTATGGAAATAAATAATTTAATTAAAAAATGACTATGATGAAAATATGAAGTATTTTAACTTGATTTAAAATAAAAAAAACATAGAATAAAAATAAGATTTTATTATTAACTATACCTATGGAAAATACTATTTTTTTAAAAATAGAAATTATTATTTTTATTTTATCAGTTATATATATATTGTATTATATAGTTACATGAATTATATGATTATATTTAAAAGTAAAAAAAGTAATACAACCAAAAAAAATAAACACACAAAAGACTGCTATAAATAAAGTTGATATATGAAATAAAAAATCTTCGCTTAATAACACTATAAAAATTAATTCTGAAGATAGAGAAAAACTAGATGAAATAGTGAAGGCAGTTGATAGAAATATACAAAAAAGATTTTATGATATTGCAAAAAACTTAATTGTTGAATGATTAAGTATCGATAAATATAATAAGGATTTAAATTTATTTCTGGCTTTTATATGTGAAAAAGAAAAAAAATATTCTAATGCTATTTTTATATATAAAGATTTATTAACTATATTTGTGAATAATATAGATATAATGAAAAAACTAGGATATGCTTATGCTCTAGATAACAAATTATTAGATTCATTTACAATGTATGAAAAAGTACATAATTGAAATAAATGAGATTTTGAAGTAATAGATATATTATCAGAATTGGCATTTGAATTAAAAAATTATAAAAAAGCTAAAAAATATATAAATTTGTTTTTATCTGAAAAACCAAGAAATATAAATAAGTTGTTTATGAAGGCAGAGTGTTATGAAAGTGAAGAAAAATTCAATCAAGCTAAAAATGTATATGAAAAAATACTAGAAATACAACCATATAATCAAAAAGCAAAAGAAATATTTGCTAGTTTATAAAGCTAAAATTATTTATTAACATTTTTCAAACATAAAAGTAATCAAACATGTTTACTTTTATTTTTTTTTCTTTATATTTAATTTTAATTAATATTAATAATAGAATTTTATGTTGAAAGTACCTCCACATGATATGGAAGCAGAGCAATCAGTTTTATGATCTGTTTTGATAGATAAAGATTGTTTTTTATCAATTTGAGATTTATTAAAAGCAAATGATTTTTATAATGATTCAAATTCAACTATTTTTGAGGTTATTTTTGATCTATATAAACTTAATAAACCAATTGATTTAATTACAGTAAAATGAAAATTAGATGATAAAAAATTACTTGATAAAATCGGTTGAATGTCATATTTGACTGAGCTTACTGAAATAGTACCTACTACAGCTAATGCATTTCAATATGCACAAACCGTTAAAAATAAATCAGTATTAAGGTGATTACTAAGATGTTGAAATGAAATACTTGGTTATTGATATGATGAAGAAGCTTGAATAAATGAATTACTTGAAAAAACAGAAAAATCTGTATTCAATGTTACTCAGGTGTTTATACAAAATAAACTAGTTCATATTAATGACATATTAACTCAAAGATATGAAGAATTTGCTGAGATTCATGAAAATCCTGATGCAATAAAACAACATAGATTACAGGTTTGATTTAAAGATTTAGATAATAAAAGTGGTTGATTTAAATGATGAGATATGGTTGTTATTGCAGCAAGACCAGCAATGTGAAAAACTGCTTTTGCTCTAAATATAGCTCAAAATGTTTGACTTAGTAAAAAAAATGTAGCAGTTTTTTCTCTGGAGATGAGTAAGGAACAACTTACTGATAGAATGATTGCTGCGGCTATGCAAATTGATAGCTGGAAACTGGCAAAATGAGAATTAGAAGATCATGAATTTGCCAAAATAGGTGAGGCTATGGAAAAACTAAGTGATGCCAATATATATATAGATGACAGTGCTTGATGAAATCTAACAGATCTTAAATCAAAATGTAGAAGGTTAAAAATAGAGTCAGGGTTAGATTTAATAATAATTGATTATTTGCAATTAATGAGTAATTGAAGTTCTCAGAATAGAGTTCAAGAGATTTCAGAGATATCTAGATGATTAAAGTCTTTGGCTAGGGAATTGAATGTACCTATAATTGCATTATCTCAGTTGTCAAGGGCTGTAGAACAAAGACCTGATAAACGTCCTATTATGTCTGATCTAAGAGAATCGTGAGCAATTGAGCAAGATGCTGATATGATTCTTATGATTTATAGAGAAGAATATTATGATGAATTTACTGAAAAAAAATGAATTACAGAGATATTTATGAGAAAAAATAGAAGTTGACCAATTTGAACTGTTGAACTTATGTTTGATAAATGAGCTCAAAAATTTATAGAGGTTGAGAGAAATTTACATGAGCCTAATGAAGCATTTTAAATAAAATTGACAAAAGACTTAATAGAGTTATAATGTGATTATAATTTATTAATTATAATTTAATATGGAAAAACAAATAGGTGATTTAAATATAGCTGAAAGCTTAATTGAAAATAAAAATAATAGTTCTAAATTATTAGATTGAACTAATTTATTAGTTGATAATGTATTAGAAAATAATTTAGGAAATAGTGATATGTTGAATGATGTTGAATTAGCTATAATGAAATATAAACTATCTCATTTAATTTTAAAATTAAAGTATAGAAAGAAATGATGACAACCAATTACAATAATTAAAGATTCTACATTTGATGAATTGTTTGACCAAACTTTTAAGGAATTATTTAGAGATGATTTTATTATAGATGATTTTGTTAAAATTATCAGAGTTGATTATACGTCAAATAATACAGAAAAATTTAATCAAAATTTTGAAAAAGAAATTAGTAATAATTCATTAGTATTAATTGCTTGAAGTTTTTCAGATGTACATGAGATATCAGATGAAATAAAAAATAGTAATTATTTTCAATATTTAAAGGATGTATCTTCATGAGAATCAGAAAAATATAATAATACAACTTTGGTTTGAGTTTGTTTTGGTCATCAATTAATAATGAATATTTTATGACATAAGGTTGAAAAATATAAAGAACCAGAGTTTGGTAGGTATGAATCAATTGTACAAGATAATGATATACAAATATATAATGATATTTATGGATGAGTTACAAAAAATTGAAAACACAATAAATTTACAGTATGATTTACTAGAAATTATTGAGTAGAATATGATTCTAATACCTGAACAGAGATGATTTCATTAACAAATAATAATAATTCATTTTGAAATAAAAAGTGAAATGTTTTTACATATCAATTTCATCCAGAAATAGATATGTGTTCAGATGATTGAAATCAAGAAATTACTAATATATTAACTAATGTATGATTGTCTGATGAAAAAATATTTTACAATTCAGATAAATTAAAAGTAGAAAAAAATATAAGAAAACATTTTTATATACCAATGTTTTATTCTATATTGAAACAAATTGATGAAAATATGGATAAATAATATAAAATTAATAAAAATGAAAAAATCTTCATGAGCCTAATGAAGCATTTTAAAATATTGAAATAAAAGGTTATATTAATATATTATAATATATTAATATAACCTTTTTTATTTTACTTTGTAATATTTATTTGTATACTGAAAATACATAAAAAAAGGAGAGATAAAAATGAGGCAAGTACAAGAAATGTCTGACAATGGTTTAGGAATTATTTCTGATTTAGGTTTTGATAACAAGATTGAGGGAGTTTTAAGATTAACTTTTCCCTCAGCTGTAAATCATATCTATTCATTGTATTTTCCAATTTATTTTTTAAATGAACCGTATGCATTGATTGAAAGATTAATTCGTTCAAGATTTTATTGTAATGATAAAGAAAATCTTATATTGGTTTCAAGGGAGAATTGTTTAAAAAACTTAACAAAATCTCTTAGTAATTCTATAGTAGATAGTCGTTTGTATTTTGAAAATAAACTTCAAATTAAGAGTAAAAATAATACAAGTGATAATAATGATAATTTTATGGAAGAAGAAATATTTTTTCATTATGGAACACCAATTACATTATCTATGAATAATATTATTGAAAAATCATGGATAGAGTTAAGAGGAGAATTAGATTATGTTTATTTAGAAGAAAATAAGAGACTTAAAAAATTGATAAAAGCTATAATATCTTCAAATGATTTGAACTATAAGGATGTTTTATATTCTTCTGTTCCAAATGATACTATTGATTTTAAAAAATTAATTGGTATTAATTGGTTTGACGAAAGACTTGACTAAAATTATAAAATGTCTATTAATTATAAAAGGAGGTGTGTATGATTGGAATCAATGGATTTAATTTGATTTCTGATTTAGGTAATAAAGGTAAACTTGAAGGAGTTTTAAGGATTTCTCTTCCTAGAACTACAAATGGATACGATACACTTAATTTTACTATATTTGATTTATCCAAACCTTATGCATTAATTGAAAGATTGATACGTTCACGTTTTTATTATGATCCTACTGAGTCTTGTTGTAAATCTTATAAGTGTTGTTTAGTTAATCTTGATGTGTCTTTAGCTAGAACTAGATCAGATAGTAGAAAATGGTTTAATAACTTTGATTTAATAGATAATGAAAATTATTATATTGAAGACGCTGCTTTTTTTATGGAAGAAAGGATATTGTTTCATTATAATTCATCTGCTCTTGCTTTAGTTACAGAAAATGTAATTGAAATCTCTTGGATGGATTTAAGAGGAAAGCTTGATTATATTTATAAAGAAGAGGAAAAAAGAGTTAAATTGTTAATTAAAGAAGTTGAAAGTTTGAATGAAGATACTTATATGCAAGCATTGTATAATTCACTTAGAACAGCGACTATAGATTACCAAAAATTAATTGGAGAACCCTGGTTTCGCCAAACACTAAAAACAAAAAGATTAAATTAGTTATTGTGATATTTTAATTACTTTTAACAATATATGCAGTGACCATAATTACGAAGACTAACCATACAGGTTAATCTTCTTTTTTTTCTATTTCACCTAAGCTAGGTCTTTTAACTAAGTCATCCTTAAATTCAATTCTGATTTCGTTTAACACATTCCTTGTATTTTCAAAACTCTCAGTTGTAACAAGTCTTTTTCTATAAGCTTTAACTCATGGAAAATGTTTCAAGTATTGAACTAAATGTTTTCTAATCTCAAGATTTCATTTTTTTTCTCATTTAGTTTCTACTAATTTATCAGCATGAAATTCCATTTGATCAAGAATTTCAGCAAGAGTTGGATGATAAACTCAATTTATCCAATTTTCTTCCTCTTTATTTAAAAGGGAAGTACCCGAAGGGGGATGGGGATTCTTCAAAAAATTCCAAGGATTACCAAAACTACCTCTACCTATCATAAATCAATCAAGGTTTTTAACTTTTTGCATACCATCATTATAGTTTTTTATATCGCCATTTGCTATTACAGGTATATTTAAATGTTTTTTTAATTCATATATCGGATTTAAATCTGCTACTCAGCTATAAGCTTGTTTTGCTGTTCTTCAATGAACAGTTAAAAGACTACATCCAGCTTTTTCCAATCATTTTCAAAAATTAATTAAATCTTGACCTCAATCAAAACTAAGTCTTGTTTTTACAGATATAGGTAAATGAGTAGATTCACTTAAAGCTCTAACTATTTCAAAAGCAGTTTCTTCATTAATAAGTAAACTTGAACCATGACCACTTCTTACAACTTTTTTTGCAGGACATCACATATTCACATCTATACCAGCTATATTATATTTAGGATCTGAGATAATTTTAGCTGCTTTTGCAAACATTTCAGGATCTTTTCAAAAAATTTGAATAATTAATGGTTCTTCAATTTTTGTATGTGGTAAAACACTATCAGCTAAAAATTTAGAATGCACTAATCCATCAGCACTATAAAATTCTGATATACAATAAATATGAGGGGCAACTCTTTTCATAGCTTGTCTATAAGCGCTATCTCCATATCAGTCCATAGGAGCAAGAAAAACTAGTTTTTCATTTTTTTCTATTTGTTTTTTCCAGAAATCTTTCATACTTTCTTCTATTATTTTTAAATTTTTTGTATTGTATTCAAAAATTATTATTTTTCAAATTTTATAAAAAATAAAAAAAGTATTAAAAATATTTGCAATTTAATATATAAATATGTTAGAATAGATTTAATCTTATAAATTTAACTATATATATGACTAATAACTCTTTTTTAGCTGACAAGAAAAAAGCTAATACTATACTTAGAAGTGAGTATAAAATTAAACAAAAATACAAAACTATTGGATTAGTGAAATTATTGAATAAAGATTTAACTAATAATCTAATAAAATGATTAAAGGAGTTACCAGTTTTTTTTATTATAATTACAGATGAAGTAAAAGAAAGTATATCTGATAATATAATATTTTTAGAAACATTGGATATGGATTTACTAACATGAGTAGATTTTAAAGTATGTGATAATGATATATGTGATTTCAATATTATATTTGAAAGAGCGATAGTACCAATAGTGCATAGTTGAATACATTTAAGCTCATTATTAACGGAATTTAATCCTAGTAAATGAGAATGAAATGCTTTTTATTACCAAAATGAAAATGAATTCTCTATAATGTATGCAATTGTAAGATATATAGAAAATGCAAAGTTTCCATATGACAATAAAACATTGGTTGAAAACGTATATAATTCATAAAATCAGATAAAAATCTGATTTTTTTTTGACTAAATTTCAAATAGTCTTATAAATAGATACTAATTAAACTTTAAAAAAATAAAAAATGGCTAAAAATTTAGTAATTGTCGAATCTCCGGCAAAATGAAAAACTATAGAAAAATTCTTATGACCTGATTATAAGGTTGTTGCATCTATGTGACATATAAGAGATCTACCTGTAAAAACCCTTTGAATAGATATAGATAATGGATTTAAACCTGATTATGCTATAAGTGATGAAAAGAAACAGACTGTTACAAATCTGCAAAAACTAGCAAAAACTTCTAAAGAAGTCTGGATAGCTACCGATGAGGACCGTGAATGAGAGGCTATCTGACGGCATCTTTGTGCGGCTTTAAAATTAGATCCAGTTAATACAAAAAGAATAGTATTTCATGAAATAACAAAAAAAGCAATTACTTGAGCAGTAGAAAATCCAAGAACTATTGATATGTGATTAGTTGATGCTCAACAAGCTAGAAGATTATTAGATAGATTAGTTTGATATAAAGTAAGTCCAGTATTGTGGAAAAAAATCAGAAAATGATTATCAGCTGGAAGGGTTCAATCAGTAGCTGTAAAATTGATAGTAGAAAAAGAAAGGGAAATTACTGCTTTTAAACCAGTAGAATCTTGGAAAGTTTCAATTACTCTTTCTCACTGAACAAAAAAATTTAAAACAACTCTGTCAAAAATAAACTGAAAAGTTAAAAAGTTTAGTTCAAGAGAAGATGTTGAAAAAGTATTATCAACTTTATTTGATGATATAACTAAATTAAAAGAAGCTACTAATAAAAAATGAAATTTAGTATTATCTTGAATCGATAGTTTGGATTTTAAATTAACTGATAGTATTAAAAAGGATTCTAAAAGATCACCATGAGCTCCTTTTACTACTTCAACACTTCAACAAGAAGCTTCTAGAAAGTTTTGATTTTGAGTTAAACAAACAATGATGGTGGCGCAAAAATTGTATGAATGAATGGATCTTTGAAATGGAGAAAGACAAGGTTTGATTACATATATGAGAACTGATAGTGTTAATTTATCTGACCAAGCAAAAAGCGAAGCAAAAAATATGATTACTTCTGAATTCGGTGCAGATTATCATAAATCAAGGAGTCATAAAACTAAATCTAGTTGAGCTCAAGAAGCGCATGAAGCTATTAGACCTACTGATTTAACAAGAAAACCAGAAAGTTTAGCTAATGTATTAGAACCACAACAATTAAAATTATATACACTAATATGGAAAAGAACTCTTGCTTCACAGATGTCAGAAGCGATTGTTGAAGTTACAACTTTTACTTTTTCACCCGAAAAAGCGAATAATCAAGATTGGATAACTAAATGAGAAGTTATAAAGTTTGAAGGTTTTATGAAATTGTATATAGAATGAACTGATGATGAGTCAGATGATGATGATAATGAAAATTCTACACTCCCAAATATAGAACTATGAGAAACTTTAATTTGAAATACATTGGAAGCTACTCAATGATTTTCTAGGCCTCCAGCAAGATTTACAGAAGCATCATTGGTAAAAAAATTAGAATCAGAATGAATAGGTAGACCATCAACTTACGCTCCAACAATTTGAACTATTATAGATAGATGATATATTGAAAAATTTGATAAAAGATATTTAAAGCCAACAGAAATTGCTTTCACTGTAACTGATTTTTTGGAAAAGTATTTCAATAAAATGATGGAATACAAATTTACTAAAGATGTCGAAGGTGATTTTGATAAGGTAGCAGAGTGAAAAATGGATTATTCTTGAATGCTTAAATGATTTTGGGATAATACTTTGAAGAAAGATTTAGAGAATGCAGGAGAAAATGCTGAAAAAGTAATAGAACTTGTATGAAAAGAATGTCCAGATTGTTGAAAAGATTTAATCTATAGACATGGTAAAGCAGGTAAGTTTGTATGATGTTCTGGTTTTCCAGATTGTAAATTCATAGATCAACCAGAAGAAGAAAAAAGTGCACTGACTGCGTTAAAAGCAAAATATGAATGAAAACCTTGTCCTGATTGAATAGAATGAACTGTAGTAGTTAAGACTGGTAGATATTGACCTTTTCTAGCTAGTTCAGAATATCCTAAAGTAAAGTGGATATGAAAAATTAAAGATGAGAAAGAAGAAATGTTGGAAGAGATACTTACTAGAAGGTGATTATTGATTGATGAAGATTCATGAGAAGAGATGGTTATAAAAAATTCTAGAAGATGACCATTCTTAGCTGCAAAAAATTATCCAAAAGTAAAAATAGCTAAGAACATACCTAAGGAAGTTTGGAATGAAGTAAATGCAAAAATCGCAGAGAAAGAGAATAGTGAGGGTTGAGAAGATTAATATTATTAAAAACAAACAAAAATAATAAAAAAAAGCTTAAGTTATAAAAACTTAAGCTTTTTTGCTTTATTGAGCCATTATCTAATATTTTTATATAACATATATAACTATAATATTAAAAAAGTCAAAAAAAATATGTCTTTTTTTTGACAAGATTTAAAAAGTATGTTGTAATATATGTACATTATTATTTAATAACTATATACGTTATGAAAAGATTAACAAAAAAACAAGTTCAATATGGACTTAGATGGGCAGTATTCGTTATGGCTGCATTAACAATGAGTGTAAAAATTGCTGAAGTATCAGCTTACAATTCATTAAAAGCATTTGTAGAAAATCCAGATGCTGCGGTATATTCTACATTAGCTAATGGAAGTATGTTTATGTAAAAACTAAAGTAGTAATACTTTAGTTTTTTTTAACTAATTATAGCTAATAATTAAATTTAATAAGATTATTAAGGTATAAAAAATATAAAAGTCAAAAAAAGTAATCAAATATTTGACAATAATTTGAAAGTATGTTGTAATATATGTACATTATTATTTAATAACTATATACGTTATGAAAAGATTAACAAAAAAACAAGTTCAATATGGACTTAGATGGGCAGTATTCGTTATGGCTGCATTAACAATGAGTGTAAAAATTGCTGAAGTATCAGCTTACAATTCATTAAAAGCATTTGTAGAAAACCCAGATGCTGCGGCATATTCTACATTAGCTAATGGAAATATGTTTATGTAAAATAAAAGTACTTGTAAAAGTACTTTTATTTTTTTATCAAAAAGCAAATTATTAATTTGCTTTTTTTTAATACAAATTTAATGAATGTGAAGATTTAGAAAAAAGTTTGGAAGAAATATTTTTATGAATATAATAATCTTACATTCAATAAACTTTTCAATGATAACATAAGAATATAGCCTTAACTAAGAGCTAAACAAGACCTCACGCAGATACTAGTTTTTGTTAATTTAGCTAGTGTTTTTTTATGTTTTCCTTTGATTTTACAAACTCATCAAGTTTGAAAAATCATTTCAATAAAAAGTTTTAATCAAATAAGT